>Ga0209198_1000432_pt1 | contig 38599 bp, 64 predicted proteins | sample COGITO_mtgs_1105_2_FD_184804 | JGI IMG/M metagenome (GOLD analysis project Ga0209198, IMG submission 184804) | Pelagic marine microbial communities from North Sea - COGITO_mtgs_110519 (SPAdes) (version 2) | ecosystem: Environmental > Aquatic > Marine > Epipelagic ...
CCATCGCTGTCGGTCATCAAGGCAAGGCCGGGGGTGCCGTAGGTAATTACACCGTCAGCAGAAGTAGCAGCACCACCTGCATCATAATATTTGTTTTGCTCAAAGCTAGAGACCACTTTAGGAATGAATCCATTAGCAGCAAACTCACTAATAGAACTAAACTTATTAATATAATCTACATACCACTTAGCTTCTTTGTAAGTAACGAAGTATTTATTATTAAAGGTCACATAACGGTTACGTACAGAATCATAAGTAATAGTGTTGGGAAGATTAGCCCGTACTGTAGTGTTATAAAGTTCTGTAGGATTTGACATTTAACTTTAGGCCTTATTGGGTTGGTTGTGTTGAGAGTATCTAACGTAAACCCTTAGAATTAGAGTATACCAGCTTGAGTTGTGGTTTAGCGTAGCCTTGTAACATTAAATCAGTAATAGCCCACACCAATGCGTCATACCTATCCGGTGACTTATGCTTACCCATAGGCTCATAAGTACACATCTGGGTTTCGAGTTCAGTCAGAGAAGCATCTGGGTCTTTAGGGTTCCTTACGTGGAACACTTTTCCTTGCTCGTATAGGGCTGATACTGGCTCTGCTCTAGCAATCTTAGCGGAACTAGCGTGTACACCCTTAAGAGGTAGGTTTTCGTCTATAGTCTTAAATAGAGATTTGATTAAGTCTTTACCTTGGTTACTCTCATACACAATACGAGAACACTCAAAATCGTTATATAAGTTAACTACCTTATTTGCCCACTTCTCAGGAAGGTCTTTCATGGTGTAGTCACCTAAGACATAGGCCATACCCTTTTCACAGATACCAGCTACCATGATCCCTGTGTTGTCACTCTCCACATTAGAGGACACAGCGGGGTCTACTGCTACCACTACCCTAATAAGAGGGGGTACTTCATCACGACTAACCTGACAATTATCAATCATATCGGCTGTCCAGAGTGATCCTTCGTTCTCAGTAAGGATTTCTGCGTAAAGTTCCTGCCTACCTAACCTAGTACCCTCATACTGGGCTTTTACTGCTGTAATGTAGGTATCAGCTAGGTTAGCCTCATTATCGAAGGTAGAACCCACTGTAACTAAGGTTTTTGGGTCTTTTATCAGTTTTCGTACTAAAACGGTACTTTTTGGTGTAGTTGTGACACAAATCTTAGGATGTTTACCTAAACGTAAGCAAAATTGGAGCATATCCCACGTATCTTGGTCTTTATTCCATGCAGCTAATTCATCACACCATGCAGCACTAAACTGTGGACCACGTAGACGCTCAGGTTCCTCTGCTGAATAGAACTCTACCTTAGCCCCATTCTCCCATGAGAGTGTACGTTTAGTAGGAGACCACTCAGGGAACCCCATAGGCTTGCCCTTGTGTGTCTTATCACCCTTCCAGCATAAGTTAAGGAAACCACTTTCACCCTTAACCATAACACGTTCAATGTCTGAGTTAGTAGCTGCTACACAAGCAATACGCTTATGGCCTTCCTTAACCTTCTGACGTACCCACTGAGCACCTGTCCATGTCTTACCGAAGCCTCGACCACAGTTAAGGAACCATACGTTGTGATCACCTTTAGGTTCAATCTGGTTAGGTCTAGCCCAAAACTCGTAGGTGTGCTGTAGCTCGTCTATTTGAGCCGCTGAGAGGTTACCTAGTGCCTTTGCTGCTACATCATCAGGTAGATCACGTAGGGTCTGGGCAGTTAAGGTCATAATCGTTATTCTTCTTCTGTGTCTTTACCTAATGCTTTCAAGAGGGCGTTTACTGCGCTTTCCTCCTCCTCCTCATCAGAGCCAATCTCACGGGTCTCTTCAATAGTCTTGGGCGTCCACCCCGATTGAGTACGAAGATAGAACTCCCTAGCTTTCCATGTGTTAGGAGACTCAGGATCACCATTCTTAGCTTGATCTACTACAGAACCACCAATAGCCTCAGTAGTAACCGCTACAGCACGTTCCATATCACTACGGTAATACTTGTAGAAGTCCCTCATAGACTTTGGGGCATTCTGGTAAGGTTGTACCTCAGAGAAGATTGAACGCACAGGAACACCAGCAGCCTTCATAGCGAACACACGCTTACCAATCTCGGGATTATACCCTAATGTATCTGGATGTTTTCCAACCTTAGGTTTTTGACTACTAGCCATGTGAGGGGGTTCTTTCTTTTACCGTTCTGTATATAAGGAGCCAATGGGTCATTTGATCTATTGCCACTTTGGTAGCTTATCGAAGGCTCTACCTTGCTTGGTGGATTAATGGGTCATTTGCACACTTATTATTTTGCCAATGGGACATTTGTCTTATTGCCACTTTGGTAGGAGTTAATCCATCTGTGAGGAGCAATCGCTCTATGAAGTATTATTCTAGGGGCACTTAGGTTTTCTACCCCTTGGATTTGATCCATTATGAATAATACTACAAAGAGCGAAGCTCCCTCAAAGAGCGATTAGTATATGACTAACTACTAGGATTGGATACTATGAAATGAGATAATATGGGGTAGTCAGGATTCCATTAGAGAATACTACTAAGCATCATACATATGTTGCTACTAACCCGTAGGGTAGGTTACTACATATGTCTTCATAGCGTCAGCTATGTTACTACCATAAAGAAGAGATCATAATCTGAATACTATAAAAGCCATATACATATGTATTACTTATGTAGTAACATATGATATGTTTTCTATAATGATTATTACTATGATGTATAGTATCATAAGTTATACATATGTATGTATCTTTCCTTACTTTACATTACACATGTTTTTTAAACCCGCACAACCAGTTTTTTGTGTCACTTAGTACATTTTCTGATAAGTCTATGGAATCTAACGAAAGAATTATTTGGGGTAGTCAACATAATATTCCTTTTGTGATCACAAATGTAGTAACACATGCAACCTAAAGTAGTAACATAGGCTGGTTAGTCTTCTTGTCAAAGGCGAAGCCTTCTTGGGGAATTTCTTTTGTTTTGGATTCTGAGGCGAAACCTTTTGCCTTTCTTGGGAACAGCGTAGCTGTCTTGGGGAATTTCTTTTGTTTTGGATTCTGAGGTGGTAAAGCGGCCCACACGCCGAGTCTCCCTATGATACCAAGGGACCCTACCTTTGTCAACCCCCAAGTAACAAATTGTTACAATATGTACCCACTTGTAACAATATGTGATGCACTAGTAACAAATTGTTTCAACATATGTCCACTTGTAACAATTCTTGAGGCACCATATGTAGTGGCTTGACAAGGTGATTCGCATATAGATTACTACTACATATGGTGTGCAATAATAGGTCACACATGCTGACCCATATGCTGTAAACTATTGACTTGACAAAGGAAAAACTTGTGCAGAGAGGCGCGAATCGCCAGCCCCACAAAGAGTTACCAATGTCACCACATAACGCAATGATATGTAACACGTCAGACAAATGTTATACTGTAACACTATGACATTGCTACATAACAAGCCCCCCATGTAGTATGACATAGAACCGCATGGGGCGAGTGCTAACGTGTTCACTAGCAAGGTTCATAGTCCCAAAGTGACTCAACTATGTAATCCCATTGATTGTCACTGATAAGCGACTCGACTCTTGCACTAAGCGGTCCCCCCTTGTCGTTCTCCAACGCAATCACCTCCATTTCGGACTCCTCAGGATCAGAACGTGTTGCCGGGTAGTATGTTGCTAGACCATAGGCCGTGACACTACATAAGCGACCCCGCAATTCAAGTTCAACCGTTGCCGTACAATTGTAATTATTCATCGTCTTATCCTCTCAATTCACTATAGTTTATGTAATACCCAAATTCGCCAATGCCAAACGTCACCCCGTCCTGGGTAGGTATTACCCATGTATTGAGTATGGCGATGCCTATGGTTAAACCTAGTGCTATGGTTGCTGCTATTTTAATCTGACTCATCTGTCTTTCCCCCTTCTTTCCTAATTAGTTCCAATAAGGAATCAATTACATCAGCAGCGTCTATCCTATCTGTCGTTTTATCGTTTGGCCTCCTAGTATGGTCTCTTAAGTTTAAAAGAAGCTCTTTAATATCAATATTCATCCGACCAATTCCTTTGCCAGTCGTTTGCTTGTGCCGTGCGCTACAATGGCGATTGATTTGGCCTTAACACTAGCGCCAGCACATAGCTTACAAGATTCGCATGTAGTACGTTTTCCCATCTCTTCACTTGCGGGGCATAACACCTCCTTACCTTGTATAAGGTCGTTTACATGGCCTATGACACGGAAGGTACGTTCCCCCCTATCCCATGCGGACTCGGCTTGCATAGGGGAATCTGCGCTAGTCATAATCATATTAGGGGCGGGATTAATTGCGCCGTGTGTGTAAGCCGTCCAGCCGTCTGCCCTAGATACTAACGAGTCCCACAACCCTTGGGGCGCAGCGCAGGGGTCACCATAGGTCCCGAGCCTAACCATTTTACCAAAGCCAAGGTCCGCGATTGCCTTGTGACCTGTGGCGTACCCATAAACACCGCGCTTGTAAGCTTTATACTTGCCCAAAGGTGCATGTGCTAGCGTGACATAGCAGGTGCGCCCAATGGCCGTTCCTGTCGTCTTATCGGATGGCTTCCCCTTGTGGATACAATCGCCACAGATGGCGGTATCTTGTCCGGTGCGGGATGCAGTGATAGGGTCGATATCAGAGCGAATTATAAAAGTCTGTACCATATCCCCCGTCTTAGAATTGAGAGAGCCTGACTGTGCCAGAACCACTATGGGTTGGCCATCGATTAGACTCGGTCCTTCGTAAATAATGTGAGTTACGTTTGCCATGTTATTTCACTCCCTTAATAAGACCGTTTTGCATTGTTACTTGCGCAAAAAATTCACGTCCTTGACCAGTGATATACGGTCGATTTGCACCTGTAAGCATACCATTAGGTATATACTCATCGCGCCAAAGACTTGTTTCGATATAGCGCAAAGGCTTGCCGATGTTTTCTTTCAGCACCTTTTTGGACGGATAGTTAAAAATGATCATTATTTTGATCCCTTGTTTGTTGTTGTATCTTCTTTGTAGTCTGATTCGTCTTGATAGTCAAACTCAAAATGAGGATTATCCAAATATTCTAAAACCTCAAAGAAAGCTGCGCCTAACACTTGAAATGGTGTTGTTTCAACATATTTCATAACTTCGACTCTCTGCTATAGGGCGGCAAAAGCGCCATCCCTACGAATCAACATAGCGAAAGGTTTAGAGCTTGGCAACAATTAAATTCAATAACTACCGGGGAAACAAGGAGTCCCTATTTGTATAATATAGAACAGGCGCACGCGCGTAAACATAAGCCAATCGATTCGTCAACGTATTACTTATCACACATCGATTTAAATGTTTTAAGCATGAAAGGTTTAAGCATGAAAGGTTTAAGCATGAAAGGTTTAAGCATGAAAGGTTTAAGCATGAAAGGTTTAAGCATGAAAGGTTTAAGCATGAAAGGTTTAAGCATGAAAGGTTTAAGCATGAAAGGTTTAAGCATGAAAGGTTTAAGCATGAAAGGTTTAAGCATAAAAGGTTTAAGCATAAAAGGTACAGTGATCCACTCTATAGAGTACTCCACTGTACCCCCACCGAGGGAAATGAGCAGCTGCGCCGGACCCCCACCGAGGGAAATGAGCAGCTGCGCCGGACCCCCACCGAGGGAAATGAGCACCCAAAAAGGCACAGTCCTGGACCCACGAGGGAAATGAGCACCCAAAAAGGCGCAGCCTTGGACCCATAAGGGAAATGAGCAGATCACAGGTTGTGTAGTATACAAATGAACATCGGCAATGAACATCGGCAATAAAGATTAACTACCCCTTGTAATCCCCTATTAGCACACTATATACAATACATAACAGCAAACAAGGATAGACACCATGACATACCGTATCAGCAAGCACCTCGTAGATGCCACAGTAGATGTAGTAACTAAGGGTGGTGAAGAGCACACTGTTAATATCAACAACATCCCCTGTACATGGGTCTGGGAGGATATGTCCCGTGAGGCTGCTGAACTCTGGGCTGTCATTGATTATGTAGCGGACAACTTCGACTTCGAGAGCTTTAGTGTAGTGTCTATGGTTAGCACTAAGGCATTTGAGCAGTGAGGTTTTTTAGTATTAGGTACTTTTTACCCTTGATCTTTTTTAAGTGGTCACTATATTAGTATCAACAGAAGGAGACAGGCTGATGGAAAACATTATCAAAGACATCCAAGACATCATGGAAGACACCAGAGATGTTGTAATCAAGGCAGAACGTGCCAAGCAAGACATTGAACGGGGGATCAACACGAACAGTACCCGTAAGTATGAAGAGGTGACCAAACAGCGGAAGATTGAGAACCTTTTTTACTACCTTGTTGAGGCCAAACAGGACATGGATGAGGTCAAAGATATGATCAAGAAAGTCCAGGAAAGCCTTGACAACCTGCTTGATGTAGTAGGGTATGAAAACATCGCAAAGGAGATTCGGAAATGAATTTTGCAGTATACATGAAGAGCAAGACAGGCACACCAGAAGTAGTCTTGTGTGGGGTCTTTTTGTCTAAGGTTGACGCTGGTTTGTATTTTCAGGAGATTAACTGGGAAAATGACCGCTACTCCTTCCACATGGATGAGGTTGATTGCTGGGCAGAGTGGTCTGGTATAAGAAATAAGTTGACATAGGGGGTTGAAGTTAGTTTTTTAGACCTTATATACTAAGTACAACAGCAACAAAAGGGACGACACTATGACAAATCTTATGACACCAGAGCAAGTTAAGTGCATGGTCAAAGGTAAAGGTACCAAGATCAGTACGGTTACTTTCATTAAGGCAGATGGTACACTTCGTAGTATCAACGGTCTCTTCCGCCCATCATCACACATTGTCGGCAGCGAGCGTGGTCAGATGCAAGGTGAGGCGATGGCTGCACGAGGTCAAATCCCTGTTTATGAGCTGGCAAGCAAGCGTTGGAAAAGCTTTTATAGCAACAAAGTCGTGGAGATTAAGTAATATGACACCTTTAATGTGCTTGGCAGTAGCGGTCTTTTTTGAGGCTAGGGCAGAACCAGTGGAGGGAATGGAGGTTGTAGCGGCTGTCATCCTTAATCGTGTAGAGGATCACAGGTATCCTGACAGTGTTTGTAGTGTAGTGAACGAACCAAAGGCATTCTCCTTCACCCACGATGGTCTCACAGACGATCCAGAGCGCCACACAGGGCATCAAGACAAGTTGGCATGGGTCACTAGCCAAGAGGTAGCTAAAGAGGCCCTACGGGGAGATTATGTAGGCATCACCTCTACCCACTACCACAACACAAGCGTGTCTCCATTTTGGTCTAAACATTATAAAAGTGATGGTCAGGTAGGGAGCCACTTGTTTTTTACTAATGACACCCCATATAAGTAGTATAAGAGGAGAGAGACATGAATGACGATGACATCGAACAACACCTGAAAGATATGGGGCTGCTACCCGCTGGTGAAGCATACCGAGAGAAATTGGTATCTGATCACCTGACGTATGAGAAGGATTACTTCATTGACCCCCGCGACGAAAATGGGGAAGTCCCATATTAACCCGTAACACTATGATAATTAAACATAAAGGAAACGACAACATGATTGAGTACACAGTAAAAGTATATAGTAGTGGCACTAAGGCTTGGTACTTGAATGGTGAGTTACACCGTGAAGATGGTCCTGCTTATGAAGGTAGTAGTGGCGATAAGGAATGGTACTTGAATGGTGAGTTACACCGTGAAGATGGTCCTGCTGTTGAGTATAGTAATGGCAATAAGTATTGGTACTTGAATGGTGAGAGACACCGTGAAGATGGTCCTGCTGTTGAGTATAGTAATGGCACTAAGGCTTGGTACTTGAATGGTGAGATGTTAACAGAAGAAGAGTTTAATAGTCGTATGAACCCTAAGCCTTCTTGTAATGGTAAAGTAGTCGTCATAGATGGTAAGCAATACAAACTAACAGAGGTAGAGTAATATGAGCACACGTAATCTTAACGACACAACCAAAGAGTTCTCTGGTGTAAAGTCTGAGCCGCTAGAGAGCCTGTACCAGCGTGAGATTGACATCTTCTTGTCTAATGGGGGTAGTATCACCAAATGTCCTGATGGGCCTCACGAGGGACAACTGAAAGGCTGGGGAGACCCTAAGTATGGTAAGTCAGGTGGAAATGTGTCAGCAGACATGTGGGCTAGTGATCTAACCAAGGATCGTGACCTAGACAAACGAACTACTGAGGATTAAACATGAAGACACCTGAGCAATACATGAAACTATGTCATAAGTTGGCTAGTAAGTTTAAGTCCCCTTGGTGGCAGGAAGACCTAGTGTCAGAGGGTCTAGTAGCTATCTACAAGGAACTAGATAAGAACCCTAAGAGTGACCGTGTAGTACAGGTAGCAAAGGATGCTATGTGGGACTACGCTAACCTAAAGACTAAGCCAGTTACTGTACCTAACACAGAGGAAGCTCACATCATCTTGCGTGGGGATTCTGACTGGATGGAGAAACATAGTTCCTATGATGAAAAGACTATAGCTTGGCTAACTCTGGTACTAAGAGGCTCACACGAGAGCATTGGAGACAAAGAGATACCACTAGATGGCTACAACAAGAGTATGATGGACAAGGATGTAGCTGACAAGCTGTTTGAACTAGCAGATGTAGTCTTGTGCGGTAGGAATTTGGAGATTTTCCTCTTGTACTACAAGCAAGATGTAGACCAGAAAGACATAGCCTACACCTATGACATTTCACAACAAGGTGTAGGTAAGAATCTACAGAAGTCAGTAGACAAGCTACGTAAGGCTCTTTTTAACAAACGGCTAAAGGTATGATTATACTACACAAAACAGGTTGTAACAATTTGTGACTATTGTATTCCTGAGAACATGTGTAATGTAAAGTGAGAGAGAGACTATACATATGTATTACTTATGAAATTAATCATTCATGGTATTAATCATTATGGATTATAAAACATAAGTATAACATAAGTATAACATATGTAGGAGTATTAAGGTGTTTGAAGTTATGTTAGCTATAGGAGCAGCATGGTCAGCAGGTTTTATCTTTGGTAGTATACCTGATGAGCGGTGGTGGCCTGTTGGATTTATGCTATCTATGCTATTAATTAACATTTATCTTGTAGTAAGTGGAGCAGTAGTGTGAAGGAGGTATGTTTTGACAGAGATTAGTGGTAGACCTTGTGTGTTCACTGACTGTGATAGTAGTGATGCGTTTGGCTACAACACAGAAGGTATGTATGGTAGTTGTTTCTCTTGTGGTAAGGCATACCCACACAAAGGAATGAGTTTGAAACCCGGTATTAAGGAGAAATACCCATTGAAAGAAAGTAAAGGGTTTAGTGACCCATTTGATACTGAGTATGTACCTAAGATGGTAGTAGATAACACACCAAATAACAATATGAGGTTCCGTACATGGCGTGGTATCTCTGAGGCAACTATGGAGTTCTATGGTGTAGAGAGTAATGATACTAAGCAGACCTATCCCTATCCTAATGGCACAAAGAAGACACGTATCTTCCCTAAAGACTTCTCTCGTAATGCTGGGTTCAAGTCTGATAGTTTGTTTGGTAGCAATCTATTCCCTGTGTCATGTAGTCGTAAGATCACTGTCTGTGAGGGCGAATTAGACGCTATGAGTGCGTACCAGATGCTTTCGGGTGGTGGGTATACCAATCCTGTAGTATCGCTCCCTAGTGCCTCTCCTAGTGGCTCTTTCTATGGCAACGTAGAGAAGTACCTAGATAGCTTTGATCAGATTATTCTTAGTACCGACAATGATGATGCGGGGCGTGATATTGCTGAGAAGCTGTTTGATATGTTCCCCTCCAAAGTCTACATCATGGAGCATGGTGATTATAAGGATGCTAATGACTTCCTACAGGCTGGTCAGGGTAAGGCGTACAAGAGCGCATGGTGGGCAGCTAAGAAATATAGTCCAGCAGGGTTCACAGCAGGGGTAGAGGCATGGCTTAAGGCAGTACATGAGCAGACACCCTATGAGTACACCCCTACGTTCTCTAGCTCTTTAAATGAGGTTCTACGTGGATGGACTAAGGGGGGTATTACAGTGATCAAGGCACCTCCGGGTACAGGTAAGACAAGTGTATTCAGGGCAGCACAACACGATCTGGTGATGAACAAAGGTCAGAAGGTTGGCCTACTACACATGGAAGAGATTGATAGTACCACAGCACGAGGTTTCGCTACGTATCAACTAGGTAAGAACGTCAACACACAAGAGGATCAAGAGTTCTATGGTGTCACTAATGAGCAGCTAGATATTGCCATCACTGAGGTAGTAGAAAGCAACCGGATCATATCCTTTGAAATTAATCCACAGGATGCTATTGAAGATACGCTCAAACAGATTAAGTATGCTGTGACGGTGTACGGGTGTGACTATGTTTTTGTTGACCACTTGCAGCGTCTAGCGTATCTATCTGGTGTAGACAATGCAACTAACGCCCTGACGGAATTGGGTGTGCGTTTGGTAGAGTTCGCTAAGAGACGTAACGTAGGTATTATTTGTATTTCTCATGTGAACGACATGGGCAAGACCAAGTATGCCGCTAGTATCGAAGAGGAGGCTATCCAGTTGATTGAGTTAAAGCGTGACAGCAAGGGTGATGATCCTAACAGTACGTTTGTTGAGGTCACTAAGAACCGTCCATTTGGGCGTACAGGGGAATGTGGGTTCATCCAGTATGACCCAGAGACAACGATTGTCACAGGGGGATAAGGTTTGGAGTATGAGTTCGTAGATAAGGTAGTGATTAGAGCGTTGAAGTCTGATATTAAGAGGAAGGAGAAGCTGGCGAACGAACACGAAACCCCAGATGATGTTGCTATGGAGTTAGCTTGTTTTTATCGTGTACTGGAATACTATTTGTGCTATCCAGACTATGAGGCGTTTATTGAGAAGCGTAAGGCTAAAAGAAATAAGAAGGGGAAGTAAATGAGTAGACCAGAGACCGTTTTTGATTTAGAGTCCGATGGGTTCCTTAACAAAGTAAGTAAGGTATGGGTAGTATCATATATGACACCCACGATGGAAAAGCCTGTGTCGTTGACCACCTACGAGGGAATTAAGGAGTTTTTTGCTGAGGATCGTATCTTCATTGGTCACAACATCATCAGTTATGACTTCAAGGTAGTAAAGAAGATCATGGGTATCCCCCAGCCACCAGAACATTACGATACACTACCATTGGCGCGTACACTAATGCCGGGACGTAGTTCTTATGGTCTGGATAGTTTCGGGGGTAAATATGGAATCCCTAAACCGAAGGTCACAGATTGGTCAGAGCAACCACTAGAGGTCTACATTAATCGTGCTGAAGAGGATGTGAAGATCAATATGGCCTTGTGGTTAGACTTGCGTAGGAAACTAGGAGAACTTTATGACGCACCTAAGTGAAGATGCCATCCGTTACATCAAGTATCTTAACTTCAAGATGCAGTGTATGGCTGACCAAGAGGATTACCGCTGGAAGTTAGATGTTCCAAAGGCAGAAGCACTCTTGGCTAAACTGGAGGCTATCGTAGAGGAGAAGACTGATGCACTAAAAGGTGCCATGCCTAAGAAGACTATCTTTAAGGCTATCAATAGGCCAAAGGTGATGCACAAGAAGGATGGCACATTATCAGCGCATGGTGAGAAGTTCGAGACACTACGTAAGGAACACTGTCAACACTATGACGTACAGACCTTTAACATTATTGATGGGTATGAGGATGGAAACCCTAGTTCACACCAGCAGGTAAAGGATTGGTTGTTTAGTTTAGGGTGGGAGCCTTGTACCTTTGACTATAAGCGTGATGATGATACTAATGAAACACGCACCATTCCACAGGTTAGGGAGAACGGAGAGCTTACTGATAGCGTCAAGAGGCTAATTGAGGTAGACCCAGCAGTAGAGATCATGGATGGGCTTACTGTAGCCTCTCACAGAGCCTCTACGGTTAAGGCTTTTTTAGAGTGTGTGGATGATGAAGGGTATCTTGTAGCTGGGTCACATGGCCTAACTAATACCCTACGTTTTAAACACGCTAAACCTCTGGTTAACCTTCCGGGTGTAGATAAACCTTATGGTGAGGAAATTAGAGGCTGTCTTATTGCACCAGAGGGTTATGTTCTATGTGGTGCTGACATGGATAGCCTAGAGAACAACACCAAGCTACACTACATGTGGGAGTATGACGAAGATTACTGTAAAGAACAGATGAAGGAAGGTTTTGATCCTCACTTGGACCTAGCTAAGTTTGCTGGTGCTGTAACTCAAGGACAGATTGACGACCATGTATCAGGAAAGGTGTCTCTAGGAGGTCTTAGGAAGGCATATAAGGTCACTAACTACTCAGCCACGTATGGTATCCAACCTCTAGGCCTATCGCGCCGTGGTGGCTTCTCTGTGGCTGATGCTACTGCACTATTGGATGCCTTCTGGAAACGTAACTGGGCATTAGAGGCTATAGCTAAACACACTAAGACCAAGAAGATCAGGGATGGTAGTCTCTGGTTGTATAATCCAGTAAGCAGGTTCTGGTATTCTTTACGATACGAAAAAGATAAGTTCTCTACACTAAACCAAAGCACAGGTGTCTACTGTTTTGACACTTGGTTAAAGTATTGTGTGGGTGCTAATTTGAAAAGTATTGGTCAGTTCCATGATGAGGCTATCTTCCTAGTTAAGGATGGCTACCAAAAGTGGACTACCCTTTGTATCGAAGAGGCAATGAAGAAGACTAATGAGGAGTTGAAGTTAAATGTAACACTTAGTACCACCCCAGAGTTTGGTAGTAACTACGCACAGATTCACTAGATGTTGCAGTTATTTCAGTGTTTGTAACATTTCGTGAGTAGTATAAACCTGAGAACATGTGTAATGTAATATACTAGGGTAGAACACCTTAAGAGAATTAAACCCCGAAGAAAAGGACGACAAAGAATGGCATACGTAGATTTTGAAGGTACTGCATCTTGGTACAAAGGCTTTGAGGCTAACCGAGACATGGGTGAGAACCTTGAGGAAGGCTCAGATACCCGCGCTAAGATTGAGGCAGAGCAAGGTCACTACATCTGTAATGTGTACATCACACCTGAGACTAAGAAAGAAATGGTTGCTGCGGGTGTACCTAACTCAGGTATGGTAGGTCAGTTGTTTAAGGAAGACAAAGAAGGCAACCTCTTTTACAAGTGCAAGCGACCACACTTCAATACTAAAGTTAACCAAGGCGAAGGTAAAGTATTCGGACCCCCTGTTACAGTTGATGCTGATGGCAACCCTTGGGATGCAGAGACACCTATCGGCAATGGTTCTAAAGTAAAGATTCGATTGGATGTGTGGGAGCGTAAGATTGTTACGTGGCACGCCACTAAGGTTCTTGATCTGGTAGAGTATGAGCCTGATGAAGCTGGTTTGGGGGGCTTTTGATAGTGGACATTGATATGGATGAAGACCTCGAATATTACACTCTAACCTGTAAGACAGCAGAGGGTGTAACTGTTGTACGTGAGTTCTCAGCAGACGATATTCATGGGTTTGCTTACAATGTACTACAGTTCGCTAATCATGTTGGGTTTACTTACATTGATATGGTGGAGTTTAGTACAGAGGGTGGCACAATCTATCGGGCTGAGAACCTATGAAGGCAGTGCTAATTGATGCAGACATTATAGCTTATCGTTCTGCGTTTGTTAGTGAGGATAAACCTGCATGGCACGCGAAGGGGGTAGCTGGGGATTTAGTCTCTAGTATCCTCTTCGATTGCTACTACCCTATGAGTTATACACTAGGGGAAGATGTGTTTCTATACCTCACTGGCAAAGGTAACTTCCGATATGAGGTAGCCACCATTAAGCCATACAAAGGCAACAGAGTAGGGAAAGAGAAGCCAAGGCACCTGAGTGACGTAAGGGACTACCTAGTGTCTGAGTGGGGGGCTGTAGTGATCGAAGGGTCGGAGGCAGATGATGCTATTGCTACCAAAGCTACAGAGTTAGGTGGGGATTGTGTTATTGTTTCAGTAGACAAAGACTTCCTACAGGTTCCATCGACCATGTATGACTTCACTAAGAAGAAGTGGACAAAGGTTAACAAGGCACAAGGCAATAGGTTCTTCTACCTTCAACTACTAACTGGGGACGTAGCTGATAATATCCCCGGAGTTAAGGGTGTGGGGCCAAAGAAAGCTGAGAAAGCATATGAAGGTTGTACTAATGAGAAAGAATATTTTGATGCAGCCTTGAAAATGTATGATGGAGACTTAGATGCTTTAGTAGAGAACGCCAGATTGTTATGGCTAAGACGTAAACCAGAAGAAATGTGGGAGCCACCAAAGTGATTGAGTATACAGTAAAAGTATGTAGTGATGGCGCTAAGGCTTGGTACTTGAATGGTAAGTTACACCGTGAAGATGGTCCTGCTGTTGAGTATAGTAATGGCAATAAGTATTGGTACTTGAATGGTGAGTTACACCGTGAAGATGGTCCTGCTCTTGAGTATAGTAGTGGCTATAAGGAATGGTACTTTGATGGTAAGAGACACCGTGAAGATGGTCCTGCTATTGAGTATAGTAATGGCACTAAGGAATGGTGCTTGAATGGTAAGAGACACCGTGAAGATGGTCCTGCTATTGAGTATAGTAATGGCTATAAGGCTTGGCACTTGAATGGTGAGAAGTTAACAGAAGAAGAGTTTAATACCCGTATGAAACCTAAGCCTTCTTGTAACGATGTTGAAGGTAAGATCATTATGGTGGATGGTAAGCAATACAAATTAACAGAGGTAGAATGATATGCCAGAGAGCCAGATTAAAGTACAACTCAACCCTGATGTAGTACCAGCGGGTAGTGATCTATCTATTGTCAATGCTGCCCGGAGGTCTTTCAATACCCGTAGTGAGTGGGATAAAGTTCAGGTGGTAAGTGAACAACTCGGTGTAACCTACGAGAATAAACTAAAGGGTAAGGATAGGCGACTACTTGAGTTCCTTGCTCGTGGTATGACTGCTGATGACTTTGATGAGTTTGTAGGTGGGTCAACTTATTGGGGGGAGGAATTTAGTCTTGAGGAAATAATTGAAAAGTTATGGCAGTGGCGCAACACACCTACCCATGATACACCATTTAATCATACCTTTATCTCCTTTGAGGTACAGGCACCTATCTTCGTAAGGGCGCAGTTGGTTAAGCATGAGTACCTGATTATGTCTGAGTTCTCTCGTCGGTATATTACTGATGATATTACTTTTTATGAACCTAATGTATGGCGTAAGGCAGCAAAGAATAAGAAGCAAGGGAGTAGTAATGAGGGTATCAACTCTGAATACAATCCTGCGTATAACAACAGTTCAGCACTACACGCATACCATAGGGCCTTAGATGAAGGAGTGGCACCGGAACAAGCGCGTATGCTACTACCACAATCAATCATGACAGAATGGACTTGGAGTGGTACACTAGGAGCCTTCGCTAAGATGTGTACATTGCGTCTACACCCAGAGGCACAGTACGAGGCACGATTGGTAGCACAGCAGGTCTATGAGTACCTTAAAGAGTATTACCCTGTAGGAGCTAAGGCATTGGTAGAAGGAGTGTAGTTATGCAACTAATAAAGAGTGAGACTATAGCTATCGGCATAGGTTATTGGAGGTGTTATGACAAGGGTGGCATCTGGGAGATTTACCTTGGTCCGTGGGCTTTGTTGTTGTGTAAAGATGAGGACATGCCTTGACTAATAACTACAGGTCAGGCTTAGAGGAGAGGGTAGCTAAGGAGTTAACTACTCAAGGTGTGCCTTTCGGGTATGAGGATCAAAAGGTTGTATATGAAGTAAGCGAAACCCGTAAGTATACACCAGACTTCACACTGCCTAATGGCATCATTATTGAAACTAAGGGAAGGTTCACTACATATGATAGGAAGAAGCACTTGTTGATACAAAAGCAACACCCTGACCTAGACATCAGGTTTGTCTTTAGTAATCCTAACTCTAAGCTATACAAGGGGGCCAAGAGTACGTATGCTAGTTGGTGTGATAAGAACGGATTTATGTATGCTAAGAAGTCAATACCAAAGGAGTGGTTAAATGAGTAGACCTATTATTAAGGCAGAAGACATTTTAGTATGGAATGTACTAGAGGGTCCAATCTTGGCAGAGGATATGCCAGAAGAAGAACGTCCAGACCACCCATCTTATGTAGCATACTTGGTACTAGGTGTAACAACTAAAGCACGACCTACTATCATGTTCGAGTATGAGCTTTGGTTTGATGATTTTAATGAAGCATATAACTATAAACAGAAAGTAGATAGGCTTATGGAAGCTGTAGGTATTGCGGAGGTACTAGAAGAATGACTGGTAAAACTTATGTAGTGTGGTCCTGTGCGCACACAGATGCAGGTACAAGTAACGAACGCTTTGATTGGTTGGGGTCTTTCATTTATGACCTAAAGCCTGACATTGTTATTGATCTGGGGGACGGTGCGGACATGCGCAGCCTCAATAGTTACGATACACGTTATCCACAAGCCATTGTATCCCAAAGCTATCAGGGTGACATTGAGGCTTATAATGACAGTCAGGAACGTCTACGTCACAAGTTTAAGTTCCACCGTAAGAAGAAGCCATTTTGGGTAGGGTTTGAGGGAAACCATGAGCATAGAATCAAAACGGCTATCAAACATGACCCACGACTTGAGGGAGAAAAATACGGGGTATCCTTCGGGCATCTTCAAACAAAAGAATGGTTCAATGAATATCACGAATACAAAAATTCAGCCCCCTCTATCGCTACTTACGGCGGTGTCGATTTCGCTCACTACTTTAGCAGTGGTAATTATGGGTCAGCTACTTCTGGCACTCACCATGCTTACACAGTCATCAACAATCGCCATCGTTCTTCCGTCTGTGGTCATAGTCATAAACGTGATGTTTACTTTAAGGATGCTCCCGGTTCTATGGGCATGGTGGTCGGGTGCTATAAGGGTAAAGAGGAAGGCTGGGCGGGACAAGCTAACAATGATTGGTACAAAGGTATTGTAGTAATGCACGATGTTGGTGAAGGTAGGTTTGAACCCCAGTTTGTGTCTATGAAGATGTTGGAGAGAGAGTATGGTTAATGTCTAAACGTAGCAGCTTCGATAAGGTTCCTCGTGACTTCTACCCTACATGGGATACTAATGCTACACCCCCTAGTTTCATTCGTGAGGTTAGGGGGAAGCGTTATGCAGAACCTTGTTGTGGTCAAGGTGATCTGGTAGACTTACTTTATGATGTCTCCATTTGTAAGTGGGAGAGTGACATTGAGGCCAGAGGTTGTGGTTATTTATACGATGCTATGTGTCTTACCAAGAATGAACTCGTTAAGTGTGACCTAATTATCACTAACCCACCATATACTCGTAGTGTAGTGTTGCCAATGGTTGATCACTTCATTAACTTGAAGCCTACGTGGTTGCTACTCCCTGCTGATTGGATGCACAATAAATACTTTGGGCCTTACATGGATAGGTGTTCTAAAGTTATTTCGGTAGGGCGGTTGAAATGGTTTAAGGATAGCCTACATAGTAGTACAGACAACTACTGCTGGTACAACTGGAAGTACAAGGCAACGTCTGATACAGATACCGTTTTTATTGGAAAAGGATAACAGCATGATTGAGTACACAGTAAGAGTGTATAGTAATGGCACTAAGTCTTGGTGGTTGAATGGTAAGTCACACCGTGAAGATGGTCCTGCTATTGAAGGTAGTGATGGCAATAAGTTTTGGTACTTGAATGATAAGTTACACCGTGAAGATGGTCCTGCTGTTGAAGGTAGTGAGGGCTATAAGGAATGGTACTTGAATGGTAAGTTACACCGTGAAGATGGTCCTGCTATTGAGGATAGTAATGGCTATAAGGAGTGGTACTTGAATGGCAAGAAGTTAACAGAAGAAGAATACAACAACCGCATGAACCCTAAGCCTTCTTGTAATGGTAAAGTAGTCGTCATAGATGGTAAGCAATACAAACTAACAGAGGTAGGGTAATATGATAACAGGTGAAGACCTAACCAACATGGGCTACTACGAAGCATATGACGAAGGTGAAATGTATAAAACACCTATGAAAATGGTAGATGAATATAAACTGGTAGCCAAGCAAAAGACTAACATCCCTATGTCAATTAAGCTGGTCAGGGAAGAGTTTGATGAATGGCTAGTTGAAGTGCTAAACCCTAATGGTAATTCTGAGGCTGAACTAAAAGAGTTGTCTGACCTAGTGTATGTGGTCTATGGTTATGCTCTAGCTAAAGGTTGGGATTTGGATGAAGCTGTGACTAGGGTGCATGAAAATAACATGGCTCGTATGAAACAAGACGATGGTACTATTAAGCGTAGAGAGGATGGTAAGATCATTAAGAACCCTAATACGCCTAAAGTTGACCTTAAGGGTTTGGTAAAGGAGCCTGAATAGATGAATACTTACACACTAATGATGGTATTCTTTTTGACTATCGGACTACTCACTGCGCTTGGGGTTGCTGTAGGTATGTCCTATGCGCTATGATCTTATGGTTGGTGTAGCACTTGCCTTGTTTGGGTTAGTGTTACTATCACGCTTTATTACAGGATGAAACAAATGAGTTGGAATAACATAACACCCGCATGGGCTATTGCAGGGGACGGTGTGATTAACGAATACCACGAAGGTAGAATTAACCTAGAGTATGCAGAAAAGAAATTAAAAGACCTCAATGCACCTCCGGGGATGACTAGCCGACTATATAAGACAAATGAAAAGGAAGATTGAATATGAAAACTAACCACTTACCTAATGATTACCAAACATTCATCAGCACATCACGTTATGCACGGTGGCTAGAAGAGGAAGGACGACGAGAGAACTTCGGTGAGACAGTAGATAGGTACATGACTAATGTAGTTGGGCCAGTTATTACTTCTGGGGTGACTACAGTGAGTAAGGAGATTGAAGAGGCTATCCTTGATCTAGGTGTAATGCCTAGTATGAGGTCTCTTATGACTGCTGGTCCTGCTGCTAACCGTGATAACACTTGTATGTATAACTGTAGCTACCTACCAGTAGATCATCCTTGGTCATTTGATGAAGCTATGTTTATCCTACTTTGTGGTACAGGTGTAGGGTTCTCAGTTGAACGTCAATTCATTAGTAAGCTACCTTCTGTACCAGATGAGTTGTTTCCTAGTGAGACTGTAGTAGTAGTAAAGGATAGTAAGGAGGGTTGGGCTAAAGCTCTACGTCAGGTTATGTCACTATTGTGGACAGGTGAAGTTCCTAAGTGGGACACTTCTCTTGTACGTCCTGCTGGTGCTAAACTTAAGACCTTCGGTGGTCGAGCTAGTGGTCCTGCACCTCTGATTGACTTGTTCAATTTTGTAGTGTCTAAGTTTAAAGGTGCAAAGGGTCGTAAACTAAACTCTCTCGAATGCCATGACATTATGTGTAAGATTGGTGAGGTAGTAGTAGTTGGGGGTGTACGTAGATCGGCTATGATTTCCTTGTCTAACCTGTCTGATGATCGTATGCGTCACGCTAAGTCAGGTAGTTGGTGGGAGAACGAAGGGCAACGTGCATTGGCTAACAACTCTGTAAGCTACACAGAGAAGCCTGACGCTATGTCCTTTATGCGTGAGTGGGTAGCCCTAGCTGAGAGTGGATCAGGTGAACGTGGGGTCTTTAATAGGGAGGCAGCAAAGAAGCAAGCAGCTAAGAATGGTCGTCGGGATAACGATTGGGAATTTGGTACTAATCCGTTAGCCGTTTAAATAATGTGCGGATTTAAAACCCTCTCTTATTGACTTGGACGGGGATAACAACCCTACAGGGCGCAAGCGTAAAGGCAGCGTGAGAGACTAAGCGAGAGGGACACTATGATTGTTTACTGGATAAGAGATAAACTACACACAGACATATACACGCAGGGGTATGTAGGTATAACTAAAACCACCTTAAAGGAGAGGGTGCGGTCACACAAGAAGAACCATAAAAGGTCAATCGTAGCTGGGAAGTTGCGTAAATACCCTGATATTGTTTGTGAAGTTATACACGAAGTACCTTCCCTAAAAGAAGCACTGGAACTTGAGGCAAAGTATCGGCCAAATCAACAGGTCGGATGGAACCTCCAACGTGGCGGAGTTATAGGGGTAGAGTCTGAGTGGTATCTTATTCCAGAGAACAAAGAAAGACACAGCATGAAAACGTCAGAAGCTACAAGACGTGGGATTGCCGCCAACGATACTACAGAAGCAAGGTCTGAGAGAGCTAAGGAAAACCACCGTAAGTATGGTGAAAAGTACAAAGCAGCAAGTAAAGGGGAGAGAAACTCCAGAGCGATTCTCACACAAGCAGATGTAGAAAAGATAAAGTATGAGTTAATACCTCAAGGGTTAAGTAATCCAGAGATAGGGCTTATGTTTGGTGTTAAACCTTATGTTATTAGTTTTATAAGAACTGGTAAAAATTGGGGTTTTGTGTAGTGTATGCGATAGTCCAGCGCACAGTATGAACTGTTATTGAAACATACAGTGTGAGGCAGTGAAATTATCCTACGACCATACCAATTCTGCAATCTGACCGAATGTGTCATAAGAGCAACAGACACACTAGAAACAATAGAAAGGAAAGTACGACTTGCTACTATCTTGGGTACAGTACAATCTACCTACACTAAGTTCCCGTATCTACGTAAGGTATGGCAACGTAACACAGAAGAGGAGCGACTACTTGGGGTATCACTAACGGGCATTATGGATAACCCTTTAATGACCACAAAGAATCAAGGACTGGAGAAACTACTTGAGCATCTTCGTGATATTGCTGTTCGTACTAATGTTGAGTGGGCAGGTCGTCTTGGTATCCCTGTTAGTGCAGCAATTACTTGTGTCAAACCCTCTGGCACTGTTTCTCAGCTTGTTGATAGTGCAAGTGGCATCCACGCTCGCTATTCTCAATATTATGTACGCACTGTAAGAGGAGACAACAAAGACCCGCTAACACAGTTTATGGCTGATATGGGTGTGCCTAATGAACCTTGCGTTATGAAGCCAGATACTACTACAGTGTTTAGTTTCCCACAGAAGGCTCCAGAGGGCGCTGTAGTGACTGCTGATATGTCGGCTATTGACCAACTAGAGACTTGGCTAGTGTATCAGCGTCATTGGTGTGAGCATAAGCCTAGTGTGACTATCTCAGTTAAACCTGATGAATGGTTTGAAGTTGGTGCCTTTGTCTATAAGCACTTTGATGAAATGTCTGGTGTGTCTTTCTTACCGTTTAGTGAGCATACATATCAACAGGCACCTTATCAGGAGATTGACAAAGACGTATATAACATGCTACTAAAAACTATGCCTAAGAACATTGATTGGTCTAAGCTAAGTGACTATGAGAAAGAAGATAACACTTCTGGTATGCAGACTATGGCCTGTAGTGGGGACACTGGTTGTGAAATCGTAGATTTGGTGTGATTTAAACTTAGGGTGTCCGAAGGAAAACTACATATTTCGGACACCCTATTGAAAGGGAAGTAAATGAGAATTAACGATCACGGTAAGTGTGTACATTGTGACTTTGACTTGAATGGGGAATTTATTTATGACCGTTTTCTAAAAGAGTACGGGGGTGATTGGCAGAAAGCACTAGCTGCAGCCTCTATGTTTGGTGCTACAGAAACCACAGGTAGGTTCGGTAAGGAGATTTATATGAAGGGTTATGATAAAGACTATAACAAATTAGAACCTTACTTTATGTGTCCTGAGTGTGGTGAGAAGTGTTATGATGCTAACAAGGGAGTTTAAGGCAGTGTTTGTAGTGATCAGTAAGAACAACTGTAACTCGTGTACTAAGGCTAAGGAGTTGCTGTTTAATAACCAAGTTCTGTTTGAGGAGTACAACATAGAGGAGTTCGATAACAAATGGATTCTCGACCTAATGAGGAAGGCAGGTTTGAAGACAGTACCTCAAGTTTATGATATGTCTGGTCGGCATGTTGGTGGCTACAAAGAACTACAGAAACTAATCGACAGCCTCGAAGATTAATCTTAACCCTAAGAAGGATAACCAATGGCCCGTCAGGCACCCAAAGTAAAGACTGAGCGAGTAGTGACTAAGTTTGATAAAGATAAGAAGTCTATTGAGCTTATACCTAAGAATGATAATCAAGACTTCTACATTAAATCTCTTAGGTCTAAGGATCAGGTTGTAGTCTTCGGGCCTGCTGGTACAGGTAAGACCTATGTAGTAGCTACTGAGGCTGCATCCTTGTACCACACTAAAGGTATCAATCGTATTGTCATTACACGCCCACACGTAGCTGTAGGTAAAGACGTAGGGTTCCTGCCGGGTACACTAGAAGAGAAGTGCGCACCTTGGTCCCTACCAGTGATTGACGTACTAGAGCGACACTTGGGTAAGGGTGTAGTTTATACAGGCTTGAAGAATGGTAATATCGAGACTGCACCTCTTGCTCTTATGCGTGGTCGTAGTTTTGATAATGCCTTTGTTATCGTAGATGAAGCCCAGAATATCACACTACAAGAACTTAAGATGGTCTTAACAAGGGTAGGAGAGGGTTCTAAGTTGGTTCTTAATGGTGATATTCAACAGTCTGACCTCAAAGAAGCTGATGGTTTGACTAAGATTGTACACTTGATTAAGAAGCATTGCTTGGACATTCCTATCGTTGAGTTTGGTATTGAGGATATTGTCCGCTCTGGTATTACTAAGGAATGGGTAAAGGTGTTCACTAAGGAAGGTATTTAATATGAGCGTTCACAATCCTAAAGAAAGAAGTGAAGAGTTTTTAGCAGAAGTAAGACACAAGTGGCGTCTTAATGATCTAGGGCAGTTGGTAGTGAACAATAAGTATCACAAATCTGGTGAGGTTGGCAGTTTTTTTGAGGGTTCAGTCAGTAATGGGTATCGCACCGCCGGGGTGCAAAAGGTTTATCCTAGACTGCACCATATCGTTTGGTACCTAAACACTGGGGAATGGCCTAAACAACCCTTAGACCACATTGACGGAAATAAGGCTAACAACCACCCAGACAACCTTAGACTGGGTACCCAACAGGAAAATCTCAGGGCTTACAGGAAGACTAAGGAGGGTGCAAGCAGTGAGTACCGGGGTGTGAGTTGGGTTGGGGGAAAGGGTATATGGGTTAGTTGTATTTACGGAGACAGTAGACACAAACATTTAGGTCACTTTACCTGTGAAAAAGAAGCAGCACTAGCATATAACTACGCAGCAATTAAGTATGGTTTCTCACCACAAGCATTTAACCAAGTGTTCGCAAATGATGATGAAGTAGGGGTTACCTAGTATGCCACCAGAAGAAGAAGATATTTATGGCGATATTGACCCTTGGGACTTGTTTGCTAGCAGTTTAGCATTAGGTATAGTGTCAGGGGTTAGTTGGGAAGAGCTCTGGTTCGCTGTTAATCTGGCAGAGGATGGTGGCCAGTTCGATGCGGCCCTGTGGGATACATGTGAATTAATGGAGATAGTAAAGGATCATAGAAATGAAGAGTAAGCATGTTAACAAGACACTAGACAATGTAAACAGTCCATCCCACTACGGCCAAGGGAATATTGAGGCTATTGAATACATTGAAGACTTCCTTAATGATGAAGAGTACATTGGATACCTGCGTGGGAATATCGCAAAATACATGCATCGCTGGCGATACAAGAATGGAGTAGAAGACCTTCAGAAAGCACAGTGGTATCTTAATAAACTAATCGAAACACAAGAAGGAGTAGAGTGATATGTTCACAGCAGCAATGGTACTATGTAGTATGGTAAATGTAACACAATGTCAGGGTATGAGTTCAGGAGCAATCTACACCACAGAGAAAGAGTGTATGGCACAACAACCAAGGGCCTATGATTACTTCAAGCAACGTAATATGCTGGTTATGACCTATCGGTGTATTAATTGGGGAGAGGCAGCGTAATGCAAACACTAGAGATTATCCTAGATGTAACTATCATCCTTCTTTTGCTGTTTGATATTTTATTGTACGGGGTACTATATAACAGGTTGAAGGGTGTAATTGCTATCGTAGGGTACACCTACCTTTATCTTAGGGACAAGGATGAAGACTACGCAGTGAAACTACCAGAAGATTGACAAACGATAGAACGACAAAGGCTCCCAAGGTATTAACCAAGGGAGCCTTTTTGTTTTGTTACATTATAACAGTTTAACTACAGCCAGCGTCAAAGCCTTTTACTACCGTAGTCCACCCATTAATCACTTGTGGTGGGGTACTAGCCTGATACTCTAGCATGGTGCCTACAGCCTCGTCTATGGGTGTCTCAAGCACCTCACAGAGGGCACTATCAGTTGCGCTAGTCTTTATTCCTGTTGTTGAGGTACTGCAAGCTATCGGTAGCATCAGCAGGGTCAGCAGCAGGAGACTTCTTAATGGCATCACGTATCACCTTCCTTTTGGTATTCTGTTCCTCTTGTATCTCAATTAACAGCTTGTCTTTTTCTGCCTGTTGAATATACTGGATCGTGAAGTAGGAAATCAAGCCAGCAACCAAAGCAGTTACCACAATAAGAACCACCTTTGATCCAGCAAGTGCACGTAGTAGTATCATCCAAAGTCACTCCTATTCTGACTAACGAAGGTCTCCACTGAGGGTTGCTTGAAACCAAATGCAGCCATACCAAAGATAGTAAAGGGCCAAGCTACAATAGCTAACTCTTCTGTCATACCACTATAGCCTAGATAGCCCATACAAAGGAATAGGCAGGTAGCTAGTTCCCTAGACCAAGTGCGTTTCTTTTTTACTGTAGGTTTCTCTTGTGTCATAATCTTACAATCTTAGTATATGGTTAACCACTGGGCCTAACGAGAGACTGGCTAAGGATAAGAGTAAGAAGCAGGACAGACCTATAACCTTATTAAACGACATTAAGACCACCCCCTACAATGAAGGCCATAAGAGCTACTACAAGGGCTGTAATGATCAACCATGTAAGTTTACTAACTCCCCCCTCAATGCTACTAAGTCTCTTTTCCACATTATCTCTATGCACTTGATCTACAGCCTCTTGTGTATGCAAGTTAGATACAGAGTTTTTTACTTGGTGTAAGTCTTCCTCTACTGAATCTAGTCTGCTTAATACTTTTTCTCTCCAGTATTCATCATTCATCCGTAGTGTCTCCTTGGTAGTTCAAAGTGTGGGCCATCAGGGAAAGAACCTCTGTACAAGTTGTGTAGTTTTTTAGCATCACCCCTATAACCTCGTACATCAGTTACTTTCCAGTTGCCACCCCAACGTAAAGGTATATTAAGTTTCTTAGCTGACAGGATCATAGCGTCTGCAATAGGGAAGTATTCATCCCAATCGTGACCATTAATCTCACCATCACCATCATTATCACCACCATAAGGATAGGGTACTAGGTCTACAGCATGACCTGTGAGGTGCCTAGAGTTCATAGTCTGTGACTTACCGAGGGCAACCAACTTACGTTGACGTGATACACTACGAATACCCTCGAACACAGAGAAGTCTACTTCAGTAACCTCGATAGCTTCATTAAGAATAGCTACAAGATCACTGTGGAGACCCTCCATGTTCTTCTTACTTTTATTTGAATAGGTGTACATTACTTTTTAATCTCCGTTATAGCTACTTGGGCGTCAACTACTTCGATAGTGGTAGAGTTAGTACGGGCTGTCATATCTATATACAGGTTACACTCTGTAGTACCCGCAGACCTACCTGTCGTATCTGCATAGTTATACTTCTTACTTATGTTGACGACCTCACCGTTCCCAACCGTGTAGTCTCTTCTGGTGTAGCTTGTGCCTACTCCGGGTATTACTACCTGTTCGGTTATGGTAAAGAGAGCACCATCACCGGTACCACCATTCTCGCCCTTGACATCCACTGACCACCAGATGTCTACAAAACCATCAGCAGTTGTGGAAAGGCTAGAGGTTTCAACAGTAGTTTCGTTCCCTGTTAAAGCCCCAGTTACTCCAGCAGTTGTAACTGTAGTGACGTTTATACCCCCAGTTGATAGCTGATTGAACGCTTGGGCTGTCACGGCACCACTTGCAAGTTGAGTAGTATCAACACCACCTGTAACAATCTGCAAAGCACCACCAGAGTCTTCCAGCATAGCCCCGTTTAAGTTAATGGCAGAAGCAGAGAATGTACCTGACACAGTTATATCAGAAGCATCTAACGTACCACGAATAGTAGCATCGTTAAATACAGCAGAACCATCAGAATTAATCTGCCAACCAGCATAAGTTGGTCCTACATTATCATAGTTAGTGGACTGTATTGTGTTTCTAATATCAATGTCGTTAAACTCAGAAGCACCATTGTCTAAGATGATCCACCCAACAGTGCCCGGAGTTGTGATTGCTCCCCCAGTTAGAACCCCATCCCAGTTGGAAGATTGAACAGTGCCTCTTGCTGTAATATCGTTAAACTCAGCATTACCTGTGTCCCTCTCAATATTCCAGCCCGAGGTTCCCGTAACGAAGTTATCACTTTGAATGTCTGTGGTGACTTGTATTGCCCCAGAAGGTGTACCAAAAGAAAACTCAGTGTTGGCTACGGCTGTGTCAGGGAAGGTCACTGTTCCGTCTACAGAAACATTATAAGTTGCAGACCACTCTTGAACGGTGGTGTCAGTGATGTCAACAGAAGGTTGTTCGTGTCTCCATCCCGGTGTTGCAGAGAAAGTACCCCCTGTGAACTTGCCTGTACTCTCGTTAAAAGTTACACTGGTTTCACTGATGGCTCCGGGTGTTGTACTTTGAAGTGCAGTGTAGTAAACCCTACCGCTGTAACTACGTCTACCTTCATCGCCTGTAGCACCTGTAGGACCTGTATCGCCTGTAGCACCTGTAGCGCCTGTAGGACCAGTAGCACCATCTGCAACCTTAGTAATAGTTTGCCTAAAGGACGCAGTGAATGCTTCATTATTCTCACGTCTACCTGTTATGTCATAGCGGATAACTGCGGTATCTGTTGTCATACCTGAGTGGTCAGTGATAACTCCTGTTGAAACATTGTATGCGCCAGAGGATATTGTCCCGCTTTCTACAGTCTTAGCTGTAAATTCCCACTCACCAGCAATAGGGGTATTATCATAAGTTAACTCTGTTTCACCTTCAAACACCCTTACAGTAGGGGCAGAACCCACATAGTTAACTGTGCCACTAGAGTCAACAGGGATAGCATAGGCGCTCTTATTACTAATGACAGTGATAGGGCGCACACCATCATACACCCTACGTAGTACTTGGTAAGCCTTCGTGGTAAAGAGGGTGTTGTCTGCCCTAACACCTACAATGTGATAAGTGATTGTCCTGGAGTCACCTGTCATTGCAGTGTGGTCGCTAACAGTTCCGTTGGCTGGACTGATAGCTCCCATAGTCACACCTGAGTTAGAAGTAGCGGCAATCAACCACTCACCAGCAACAGGTGTTGTATCATAATTTAACACTGTGTCCCCTTCTCGTAGAGTAAAGGAAGTACCTGTGTCAGTGAAATCATCAGCAGCAGCGGTAGTACCAGCATTAGAGTTTTTAATAATAGCCACAGGATTGGTCAAAACGACCCTGATAGCGTCTTCACCATCTGTACCATCTTCACCACCTGTAATAAGTGTTGGTGTGACAGTCACCTGACTAGAGTATGCACTTTCATTACCACTAAAGTCTACAGCTTTAACACGGTAGTAATAGAGGGTATCATTAGTTAATCCGGTATCAGTATAGCTAGTACCCGAGACCCTACCAATGAATGTAGTGGGTGCGGTAGTTGTGCCCCTGTATACATCATAGTAGAATAAGTCATTTAGTGCTGAGGCATCAGTATTAGTTGTGGGGGCAGTCCAATTAATAACAGCACCTGCATCCAAAGGGCTAGCCACAAGGGAGGTAGCAGCATTAGGAGTAGTACCATCCTTAGAGGAATCAAGTGAAGACGTAGCATAAGTAGAAAGGTTATTAAAGGCACCATAAGCGGCAACACGGATGTTGTATACAGTTTCATCTTTAATTGGGACTAGGTTATATGCAGTACCGTTTACTAGAGCAGAGTTCCATACTGTTGCCCCATCTTCCTGCCACTCAACAAGATAACCAGTAGACCTACCAACAGCGGGGGCATCCCATGTAACACGGATGCTATTCACAAAGGAACCATCTGTAGCTACTGTACCATCAAGAGCAGAGGCTAGGCTAGTTACTGGACCTACTGGTGTATATGGGTTATTACTGTTGTCTCTCTCATAAACAACACTATCATCTACTTCATCAAAGATAGCCTCAGCAGTCTCACGCAAAGTCATTTGCACCTGTAGATCATAACCATCTACCAAGCCGAATGTCCAAGAGACAACTTCAAACTCTTTATTGGTCCAACCGAAACGAGAGTTAGTTAGACGTACATTATCACCAACCTGCAATTTGAAAGCACTCAAACCAAAAGAAGCAGACACAGTTAGTTGTTGGCGACTACGCTCAAGAGTAATACGTGCAATACGTCTAGCTTCTGCATAGTTGGTAGTAAATGGCATTTCAAGATCAATAGCACTCTCCTGACCACCATCTGCAACCAAGTTAGCATCTACAGTTGTATATACGACACCTGTACCAGTGGCAGCCCCTGTAGCTTGGAAGGACCAGCCAGCAGTGTTTTCACCAGCACCAACAGTAGTAAAGTCAGATGTACCAGTAGTTTTAATCTGATACCATTCACCAGCAACCAAAGCAGTAGCAGCTACCTCTGTTGTAGTAGGTGTGATGTTCCTTACTTCTGGAAACTCTGCTACTTGCCATGCAGTCTCTTCACCCCTGAATGTACCACGGACCTTATTGAAGTTGTCTCTACGTGAGATACGTGTCTTGACTGCAATAGGACTACGAAGATCATCCTCATCTAGTGTGAGTGTAGGTGCGATCCAGTAGGCAGGCTTCATGCGCCACTTACCTTGTGAGTACCACAATAGACCCCCCATAGAGGTTAACATATCACCTAGAACATCAGCAGGTTGTGTCTGAGTAGTAAAGGTACCATTACAAGTAAAGAACTTATTACCGTCATTAGCTACAACATCACAGGCATTAGCTGCGGAAGTAATTACAGTATCATCAATGTTTGCCGTAGCTTCACCTAATCCAAAGTCGGATGTAAGGTAGTCACGTAGACACAGTGCAGGGTTATCTGACCAACCAGTAGTAGTGGTTCTTGGGTCATATACTTCACGACCCTTAATAGTAGCAGTAATCTCTTTAGGCCCATTAGGGAAGGCTTCTGAGTTATGCTGTTCACTAGCATGTGCTTGGTTTACTACCATGTAGGCGCAACCCTGTAGTTTATGGTCAGAGGTCCACTCACCGAAACTAGCTACAAGAAAGTCATTAGCTGTCGTCTGGTTGCCATCATAGAAAGAGATATAAATGTTATAGTTATCATTCTGTACCGTACTGTCGGTGTTCTTGTTAAAGTAGATACCAACCTTACTGTCTACAGGATCACCAAAAATATCCAAATTAGCTGTAGTCTTAGGTGTATAGCGTTCATGGTTATTATATGCGAAGTCTGCACTTGTTACTGTAGCACCATCACTATAACGTATCCAATCAAGAACAATAGTGTCCCCGATATAAACCTCTTCATAAGAAGCAATAGGGTGTCCAGCATGTACTAGGGCCGTATACAGGAATACTTCATCCAAAACATTCTCATAGGCTACCACACCACCAACACGAGTCTGCCCATAAATAACCTGTTGGTCGAGTGCGGACCCTCTAGTGTTTACTTGGTATCCACGGCTCTGTACCTTTGGCTTAGGGGTAAGTGCATTAAGAGCAATACCAAGGGCTGCTTTAGATAGAAAACCAAGAGAAGCCATAGCAATATTACTAGCCATGATTCCAGATGTTAGGATACTACCACCCAAGGCAGTTGCTGTACCAATTCCGGTAGCTACAAGTGAGGCGAAGGCTGCTGAGAACGCTGGCATATTATAAATCTTTCTGATATAGTGTTTCGGCTTTAGAATAACCTAGTCGGGTGAGAAAGTTATCTATCGGGTAGGCTGCTGTAGATGTTACTACTAAGTTATTGAGGCCATCTTCTTTCAGACAGTTCTCTACGAATTTAAATAGCTTAACCCCAGCAAAACCTTTACGGTACTCAGGGTGAAGGTAGAAGGCATCACTTATTACATTTACTACTGATTTACTGTTCAGTGAAGGTGATAGGACTACAGAGAAGTAACCTACAAGTGAACCACTATCAGTACGAGCAGTGAATACCTTAAGACCACCCATGTCTTCTAGTGCACGGTAAGTATCCCAATCAATAGAGAACTCGGAACCTTTAGCTGGATGGTCAATTTCATCCCAATCAATCTTCATCAAGGTCTCTGCTTCCACACGGTCACACCCTGCAATGAACTCTTGTTGGTATGTTACTTTTGACCCCATGATACTTCTCTATCCTGTATTGTCTCAATTAGATCGAACCCCTTGTCTGTAGGGTAGATGCTCTTTTGGAAGCTAGAGGTATAACGTCTAACTCTTGAACGCTCCAACTCAATCAACTTGTTCTCAATCATCAACTCAATAGTGCTAGTCTCTGGACCTTCATCAATATTCATTTCATCCATGTAACCAGAGAAGATTTCTGTAAGACCAGAATAAGTAGTGCCATCGTGTACACCAAAGTAGATATTAGCAATACGACCTTGATAGGGTGAAGTTAGTGCCAAAGCTAGAATGTCAGAAGGTACACCACTAAGTATTAATGAGGCACCTCTAGCAGCAATCTCTGTAGTTTCATCAACAGAAGATATTTCCATTAGTTCACCTACACCAGTATAGGAATTGCCATCAATAGTAGCTGTACCTGCACCTGTCCAAAGACGTAGTGTACCCTCTTCAAACTGTAGTTCTACTGCGAAGAATACAGAGATTTCCTCCGCAGTTAATGCGCTGTTTAATGTGGTTTCAATATCACGACTAGCCATTAGGTTACAACCTCCACACAATCAAAGGAAATACTATAAGCACTACTATTATCAATAGCCCAAGATACTTGGTTATTAGCTAAACGAAATAGACCACTAGGACTACTGATAACCACACTAGCTGTTGTGTAGTTGTCCCTAAGAGCAGGCCATATCTCTAGTGTACCATTCCCTGTTTGGTCCTCTAAAACTTGGTGAAGCCTAGAATTTAAACCCGTACCTAATTGAATGTAGTCCCCAGCTAAAAGAGAACCTGTGAGAGCAACAGTTACAGAACTATCCCCAGCAGAGCCTGTCACAGTGGGTGTACCAGAGGCTGTACCCCTTGGTGATACATAGTCAGGGTCAGACAATAGGAACGTACCTGAGCGTCCTCTTAGGGCAGTTAGAAAGGCTTTCCAAGGGGCAGTGTACTCTCTACGTGTAGTAGGAATAGAAATAGAGGCTTCCCACCGTTGTCCTTGGTGTACTACAGTCTGCTGACTAAAGGTAAAGGGTGACATACTCATACCAACAGCATTAACTGCCCTTAGTTCAATCTGTGCAATACCAATACTTGTAGGTAATGATAGGGGGTAAGTGATAGCCATGTTATATTCTTCCTTGTCGTGTTGTCGGGGTTAACTTAGTTTATTTGGGTTATTGTTCTTTATCCGAAGGTAGCTTTCATACTGCCACCACGTTTACGTTGATCCATGATCTGCTTCTGTGTGAGGCTTGCAATACGGGGTGCTTCCTGTTGGATAATACGCTTTACTGATTCATCACCATTCGCTGTGAAGTAGAAGTTCTGGGATACAGTTGCTCCACCACCACCAGATGCTTCTACACCTAGCTTACCATTAGCACCACGCTTCAACGGCATGATAGCCTCTGGACCAGCTTCACCCATGAGGCCAGTCTTTCCACCATTCATAGGGAACATAGTAGGACCACCCACTACACCACCATTAGCGAAGGCTTGTATTTGACTACCACCTTGGAAAGCACCACCATTAGCGAAAGGTAGGGCATTCATAAGGAACCCAGTAAGTCCAGAACCTTTACCAGTTTTACTATCGAAACTACCAACAAGACGCTGCACTACCAACACATCAAACAGTTGCTTGATAACAGCGCGGGCCATATCCTTCATAGCATCTTTAAAGGATTTAGTACCCTCTACCATACTCATAAAGGCATCACTCATTGAGTCCTTAAGTGTATCAGCAATAGATTGTTGGTTAGTCTGGATAAGCTCTAGTGCCTCTTTCTCTAACTTATAGGCATCAAGACGTTGTACTACAGCATCAATCTCGTCCCTATTGTATTTAGAGGCATCATCACCTAACTTACGCATGACTTCGGCTCTTGCCTCTGATACACCAAGTAGCTTAGTGTCTAGTTCAATACGCTTTGTTAGTTCAGCAAGTGGGTCTTTTTCTGCTGCACCTGAAGAACCTTTTAAACCTTCAGTTTTAGTTTTCGGGCGGTACTTGCTTGGAAGGTCATACCTGTAATCCCCACCACCACCGAAGGCATCTAGCCCTCCCGGTACATCAGCAAACTCTCCACCCACACTGTTACCAAAACTAGCAGCTACCGCAAGGTTACTAGCAAGCCTACCAGCTTCATCTGCTACGTTAGCTAACCGAGTTTCCATGTCATCCCAAGAGACCCCAGCAAGCCTAAATGCTGTGACAGTAGCCTCTCCAAACTTCTCCTCTAACTTAGAAACAAGATCAAGGTGGTCTTCTGCTTTCTGCCGTGAATCTTCTGTAGCTTCCTCAATACCACTAAGAAACATCTCTGTCTGACCTTGTAGGGTCTTCATTGTATTAGAGTATTCCTCAGAAGCGTTCTTGTTTTTCATTATTGCTTCAAAGACCCTAAAAAGAGACTTTGCATGTAGCACTGAGATTTCATTATTTTCAACAGCTAAGTTTAGAGACCTCTGCATAGCGTCGATTTCAATTTGGCGCTCTGTGTTTCTAACTTGTATGGAATCTGCCCCAAACGAGGCTATAGCCTGCTCAAGTTCAAGTTGATCTTCTAGTTCATCATACTGTTGATTGTAAGATTTAATACGGTCTTCATCTTGTTTCTTCCTTAAGTCTGCAAGCCTTTTCTCTGCATCCTTAACACCATCAACAGCAGTAGCTATGGCTTCTAAAGCCGCTTCTTCAAGGGCGTAACCACCAGTAACAAGTCTATTGAATTTACCTAGTAGGTTATCTGTGTATATTGTCTCATTTAGATTATTCAGTTTATCTTTTAAGTCTTGTACATTCTTCTCAGCGGCTTCAATACCCCCTAAACCGATCAGTTCATCTACGGTAATACCCATAGCAGCAGATTTTTTAGTGTTAACCCAATCACTAAGGGTGCTATCCAAAGACTTAAGGCTTGACTCTAGTTCGGTAGTAGATTGAGCAGCCTCGTCGTTAGCTTCTTTAGCGCGTAGCATATAACCAGCAACAGCAGTAACCAAAGGTATAACAATACCTAAAGCAGCGGAAATACCAATCAATTTAGTAGCAGACATACCTAAACTATCAGCCATAAGAGGCAGCACACCAACAAGCTGAGTAGCCTGCTGACCAAAGGCCATCATAGGATTAGCACCAGATTGAATTTGTACTAAGAAGTCACCAACCTGATAACCTGCCTGTTGGGTTACTACACCCATTTGGGACATTCTCTGGCGACCTACGTTTAAACCTTTGCTGATATTAGCAGTTTGTGTAGCGGCTTTTGTGGCCTGCTCTGCAAACCTACGAACATCGCTAGTAGCTTTTTGGCTGGAGTATCCTAACTGTTCATACTTACGCTTTGCCTCAGTTAGACCTTTGTTATACAACCTTTGACTAATGGTGCCTTTCTTCTGCATACTAACAAGTTCGGAAATCTCACGCTCAACACTATCAACCGCCCTACCCAGAGATAGGACAGAAGAGTTATTTGATGCAGCCGTCTGGAAGTTTTTTAGTTTTGTAGTTGCATCAACGACACTACTAGAGTCTACCGTAAGTTTAATATCAGCCATTTAATCACCTTTAAGATAGAGAGCATCTAGTTTCTTTATTGTAGCCACATCATAAGGGTGTAGCTCAGTATTAGTCATTTGGGACCAAGCATGTAAGTCTTGGTATGTTATCGGGTTTGCGCCTGAGAACCCTGCTGTTCTTGATTGGTGTAGCTGCAAGAAAAAAGACCAGACATGCGACAAAAGCACAGGGAACTCGGTTGGGTTCTCTAATCCTTCTGGGGCTTGTCCGGTCATTTTCCTTACTTGTTCTAGGTGTTCTTTACTAGAGATACCCTTGTCGTCTGTTTTACTCAGAGAGAACTCGTGTTCTGCCCAATCACAGAGTTGTGTACTCAGGCCGGAGTAAAAGCCTCAAAGGAATTAACCTTCTCTTGCAGTTGGTCTACGATCCAGAAGCCAGCCTTAGAAGTAATAACCTCTTTGATCTTAGTCTTAGTGGCTTTAGGTTTCTCACCATCAAAGGTAATATCCCAAGACTTAATAGACTTAATCAGAAGGTCAGTAGTTGAGGCTTCCCAATCTTGTACAGTAAACTCTTTCTGTTGGTCTTTGATACGCTTATTGGCTTGCTCATATACACCAGCTTTGTATTCTTTAGTGTGTGGAGCATAGAGAGTAATGGTCATAGGTGTACCATCATCATTCTCTAGTACCTTATCAGTACCGGGGTAAACAAGTGTGACTTCAATTTCATCTGAGGTCGGGACAATCTTTGAAAGGTCCATTCGGGTATTCCTTTAGTGTTACGGGTTAAGTTAGTTTATTCGGGTTAAGCTAGTTTAACAGTGGGAGCAGCCACCCGACAAGCCACCCCCACCTACCTACCTAAGTAGGATTACGTTGTATCTGGACGCTTGATTACAAGGTTACTACCTTCTGTGGCGTTATAGAGTGCTACAAAAGAACACTCAACAAAACGACCTTCTGGGCCAGATACTGAGGTGTCAGCAGAGTTAATCTTGATCTTAGGGAACTCAAAAGTATACTCATTGGCTCCAGAAGGGTCATTAATTGATACGGTGAGGGCTGTCTCTGTCTCATTCAAGAAACGGTTAATCAGGGAAGCATCATCAAAGAAGGCAGTAAAAGTACCCTCAATAGTAGCAAAGCCATAGTTAAGACAAACAGGACCATCATCACCAATAACAAAGGATGGAGAGAATCCGTTGTCAACACTAAAGTCTACTGCTGTTACAATAGCTGAGGCAGAGGCGGCACCAACATCACCAATAGAAACGTCACCAGAGTAGGCATCAAAAGGGACACCTCTAGTGACCCCAGAAAGGTCCACCTGCGCAGTTTGAGAACTAGCAACCTCCATATCCTTACCAATCATAGAGAAGGTTGTAGTAACCATCTGATTAGGGGCAAGGGAGACAGACATAGAACTTACTGTCTGACCAGTAAAGATGCGGGCCTGTGCAATATCAGCAGCGTAGTCTTCAATAGAGAAGAATTTAGGTGTAGTTCCAACCTTAAGTTCGTCTGGACCGACAGGGGTGTTATCCCAAGTACCAAGCATAACAGATTCTAGAAAGGCATCATACTCACCATCACGAAGGTCAACTACAATGTCACCAGCAGTCTGACGGTTGCCATGACGATCAACACGAGGCATACGGTCAGCTTGAATGTCTGTACCTTGTAGACGTTCTTTAGTGAGGTTAAGTGCTTGAGTAGAGAAGGGAAGGTTGGTGTAAGACCCAGTGGCCTTTGTTCCATAAGGGGCCGGTCCTGTGAAGGGGAAGGTTTCAACCCCGTAAGATAGGCTAGAGCGTGAGCCTTGTGCAGTACATGTCATTTGTTAGTCTCCTTAGAGGTATTAGTTATAGATATACCATCCTATCCGCACAGGGATACAATAGTGTGAGCCTTGTTGAATACCGAGGTCTCGTTCAGCATATCGGATATGTAGTATAGTTCCGCTGTTAGATATATCAGTGGTGGCTTCAAAAGCATCTATGATTAAGTCTGCTAGATCATCCCCTGCTGCTGGTCCACTACCCTCTGGTACACAGCACTCCACTAAGAAGTAGCCTTGGTAGTACATCTGGGGATTAAGGCCACGTACAGCAGGCTCTCTTAGTGATGGAACCATTCTAACCCTGATATAAGGTGAGTTAGTTGTTGGGTTAAAGCTGACATTCTCCCATGCGACACTTGGGATACCTACTACAGCATTAAGGTTAACTTCAAAGGCTGCTCTTATCTCTTCATAAATACTAGCCATTATCTAAACCTATCCTTAGCTGCACCAAATACTTGATGTTCTTCTTCTACTTCTGCTGCGTGAGGTGCGCCATTCTTGAACTGGACCTTATTAGCCTTTAGAACTTCAATAGCGTTAATGTCGTTTGTCATATTAGAGAAGGCTGTATTTTGGGCAGTTGCTAGGTCAGCACTATACCACCTTTTACCTTCTGAGGATACTCTGCGGATAGACCTACCACCAGAAGTATCAACAGAGAAACTCTCAGCATAAGAACCAGTAGAAACAGGGGATCGGGTACTTAAGACACCAGCAATATCAACTAGCTTTTCTTTTAGTGCATCTTCGGTATCATCCATAGCACTCTGTATCTTACCCTTGATAGATGCTTTGTTTACGTAGACCCTCATTATTCTCTCACCTGACAGATATAACAAACTAGAGTAGAAGAGTTATATAGTTTCTGGACTGCCTTAATTACTACAGTATCACCAACAGTTAGGATTTGATCCTCGTTATCTGGCTCAGGGGTAGCAGTACCGGAGGTATCATATGCAGCCATAGCAACCTTACGATCCCCCATGAGAATACTGTCGTTCCCCACTTCATCTAGGTTGTAGTCAGCAAAGTAAGCCATCACAGTAACGTCAGTGTCCACTACAGAGCCAAGGGAGCCTGTCGAGGGGTCGTATGTACCAGAAGACTTCTTACGCAATGTACAAGCCTGTCCGCGCCTCTCAATAAGGGTCTGCATGTTACGGGACAGCATATTAATACTCCCCAGTGTAATCTGCATCCGAGAATGAGAATTGGTCTCTCTCAATTAGGGATTTAACTCTATCGGTATTATCCTTAACTGTCTCCATACGAGCCTTAGAGATACCCCCAGCAGCAAAGCCGAGACTGCCAGAGATAGACTTAGCTTGATACTCTAGTTCTGAGGACAGATCACCATAGTGCTTCTGTAGTTGACTATAACTCTCTGACAGTTGACCATCTAGTTCTACATCAACCAAACGTGCAAACTTAGCAGAGAGAGTTCTAGCAACCCACCCAGCAGAAGAATATACGTTGTCCCCGTTCTGGGCTAGAGCAAATACAATCTCTTCATTCTGCAGTTGTACATCAGCGGAATTAGTATCTCCCACTAACAATCTTACTGCATTAAGGCGACCAGATGCGGTATCTGTACCAAGGTCTGTTTCATCGTAGGTAAAAGCCATCTAGTCGCCCCTTAAGTTACTGGTCTGTGGTCTCTTCGTCTTTAACATACTTATTATTGGCACGATCAAGAAGATCATCACGAATAGAAGTATACTCTTCCAAAGCCCAATGGTTCCTATTGATCCATGATCTAAGAATACCACGTTGCTTCTCTAAAATCTTTGATTGCTTAATTCGTTTATCTTGGAACTCTTTAGTTGTAACACAACGCTTCTTGAGTACATCATTCATCTTACGGATAAGCTGGTAGACTTCCTCAGAGTTTAGTTCACCAAGACGATCACCTACTTTTTGCTGTACTTCACGAGCACGGTCATGGTGTAGGCGGTTAGTATTATATAGAACCATAACCTTTAGGCATAGATTGTGGAAGTCTTCACTGCGACACGGTTGGTCAGTCCAGTTGAACTCTTCTCCTACCTTCCATTGCTTATTAAACATAAAGAAGGATTGCTTAATAAAGACAGGCCAATCAACCTGCCAACCAAAAGCATTGTCTTGCTTGTATTTCTTATAGTCTGCATCCATTTTAGGTATGCTCCTTACTGTTCATTATTATTGTTTAGGGGTGGCCCCCTGATAATTACAACCGAGGGCCACCAATAGTTAGTTTAGTTTACGCAAGTACGGAGTTAATGAAACCACCCAAGTCGGAACCAACAATTTTCATGTCGTATGCCATCTTAACGTGAATTTCCTCTTCGATACCTTCTACACGCAGGAAGTCACCCGTGAAGGATTCTACTGTAACACCCAAGTTGGAAACACCCGGCAGAGAGTTCCATGCGTAGGTGAGGCCAGCAGCAGGAGTACGCAGACCAACAGATGAAGGTGTGTAGCACATCAGTACAGAAGAAGTACCACCCAAGAAGGCGTTAACTTCAGCAGCACCCTCAGCAGCAGTGTTCTCGACACCTTCCATTACGAACAGGCGCTCTACTTCAAAGATTTCAGCAATCTTAGCCTTAGATACCAATGCAGTGTTAGAGATGGTAGCACCACCGTTAATACGTGCAAGAATATCT
>Ga0209198_1000438_pt1 | contig 38232 bp, 32 predicted proteins | sample COGITO_mtgs_1105_2_FD_184804 | JGI IMG/M metagenome (GOLD analysis project Ga0209198, IMG submission 184804) | Pelagic marine microbial communities from North Sea - COGITO_mtgs_110519 (SPAdes) (version 2) | ecosystem: Environmental > Aquatic > Marine > Epipelagic ...
ATCGGCGCCAAATCAATGAACTTCTTTAAGAACTATGGCGGCAGTGTGCTCGCCTCAGTTCGTGACATGGGTGAAAAGCCCGAAGCGGCCGACATCGTTGGCGTCGTGAAGGTCATGCTAGATAAGTTTGAAAACGGTGAGCTAGATCAGGTGTTCGTTGTTAGCAATGAGTTCGTTAATACAATGACTCAACAAGCAAACGTACAGCAGCTTCTGCCACTCGAGCCGTCAGACGAAGACGAACTAAAAGGCCATTGGGACTACCTCTACGAGCCAGACGCTCAGGAGCTTCTAGACGGACTACTGGATCGTTATATCGAGTCTCAGGTTTATCAGGCCGTTGTTGAAAACAACGCCTGCGAACAAGCCGCTCGAATGATCGCAATGAAGAACGCTACCGACAATGCGGGCGATCTCATCGACAACTTGCAGCTCGTTTACAACAAAGCGCGCCAAGCGGCGATTACACAAGAACTATCAGAGATCGTCGGTGGTGCATCGGCCGTCTAACGGCTGTGCGAACTGATATTAATTTAAATAGAATTTAGTGCTTAGGATATAGAGGAACCGAACATGAGTAGCGGTCGAATCGTACAGATTATTGGAGCTGTTATTGACGTCGAGTTTGCGCGCGACAGCGTGCCTGCGGTCTATGATGCCCTCAAGGTTATTGATACCGAAATTACACTCGAAGTGCAGCAGCAACTTGGCGACGGCATCGTCCGCACCATTGCTCTCGGCAGCACGGAAGGTCTGCGTCGCGGACTCAATGTTGAAGATACAGGCGCTCCGGTTACTGTACCTGTTGGTCAAGAAACACTTGGCCGCATTGTAGACGTACTCGGTCGTCCTATCGACGAGCGTGGCGACATCGGCGCAAAGGTTCACATGCCTATTCACCGTAAGGCGCCTACTTACGAAGAGCTTTCGGCGAACAACGAAATCCTCGAAACAGGTATTAAAGTTATCGACCTCATTTGTCCGTTTGCCAAGGGCGGTAAGGTTGGTCTACTCGGCGGCGCCGGTGTAGGTAAAACAGTTAACATGATGGAACTCATCAACAACATCGCAACCGCCCGTGGCGGTCTGTCTGTGTTCGCTGGTGTGGGTGAGCGTACTCGTGAAGGTAACGACTTCTATCACGAAATGCAGGAATCAGGCGTAATCGACCTCGAAGGCGAATCAAAGGTATCGATGGTATACGGCCAGATGAACGAGCCCCCCGGAAACCGTCTACGTGTTGCACTAACCGGCCTGACAATGGCCGAGCAGTTCCGTGACGAAGGTCGTGACGTACTCCTCTTTGTCGACAACATCTACCGTTACACGCTCGCAGGAACCGAAGTATCGGCTCTCCTCGGTCGTATGCCATCGGCGGTGGGCTACCAGCCTACTCTTGCCGAAGAGATGGGTGCGTTGCAAGAACGCATTACCTCAACCAAAGACGGCTCTATCACGTCGATCCAAGCGGTATACGTACCTGCCGATGACTTGACTGACCCTTCACCGGCAACCACGTTCGCTCACCTCGATGCAACGGTTGTACTCTCGCGTGACATCGCCTCACTTGGTATCTACCCTGCGGTAGACCCACTTGATTCTAATTCGCGTCAGCTCGATCCGCTCGTTATCGGTACAGAGCATTACGACGTGGCTCGCGGCGTTCAAACAGTGCTTCAGCGTTATAAAGAACTCAAAGATATTATTGCGATTCTCGGTATGGACGAACTCTCAGACGAAGATCGTCAGACAGTGGGCCGTGCGCGTCGAATCAGCCAGTTCTTATCACAGCCGTTCACGGTTGCCGAGATCTTCACTAACGTCCCAGGCAAGTATGTGTCTCTCAAAGATACGATCGAAGGCTTTAAGGGTATCCTTTCCGGCGAATACGATCACTTACCTGAGCAGGCGTTCAGCATGGTCGGTACGATCGAAGAAGCTATTGAAAAGGCTGCAACGTTTAAGTAAAACGCTGCAAAGATGCAGCGCCTTCGGGCGCTGTGTCGATTAAATTATCAGCCAAACGACTAGTTAAAAGACAAGAGAGCAGACCACTATGGCCACAACCCTACACTGCGATATCGTAAGCGCCGAGAAGAGCATCTTCTCAGGCTCTGTCGAGATGATCGTAGCAACAGGCGTGCTCGGCGACCTCGGTATCGTTCCCGGACACGCAGCGTTACTCACGCAGCTCATCCCAGGTCCTGTTAAGCTCACTATGGAAGGCGGCACAGAAGAAATCTTTTACGTGTCAGGTGGCTTCCTCGAAGTACAGCCCGGTACGGCAACGCTCTTGGCAGACACTGCCGAACGCGCCGAAGATCTCGATGAGGCAGCAGCAGCGAAGGCAATCGCCGACGCGGAGCAAGACATCGCTGATCGCCACGCTGATTTCGACTACGGTAGTGCCGCAGCGCGCATCGCCGAGGCGGCTGCGCAACTACGAGCGCTACGCCAGCATAAGCGTTAGGTTCACCCGAACGACTAGCGTATAAAAAAGGGTAGCGAAAGCTACCCTTTTTCGTTGTGCGGTCGGAAAATTACCGCGCTTGAACCAAGCAAAGCAGCCGATAACCTACGATAATCTACAAAACAACAGTGAGAAACCTATGAGACTCGACGTGGTAATTCTCGCCGCCGGTAAAGGCACGCGAATGAATTCTAATCTCCCCAAGGTGATGCACGCCCTTGCCGGTAAGCCGATGATCGAGCACGTCGTCGACTGTGCGTCTTCACTCGGAACAGAACACATCCACCTAGTCGTGGGGCACGGCGCAGACCTCATCAGAACGCATTTTATCGGCGACGATTCAGCCGCCGGGCACACGAGTCACGAGGGTATACAAGGCGGCGTTCTCAATTTCGTTACTCAAGACGAACAGCTCGGTACCGGCCATGCCGTTAAGCAAGCCATGCAGAGCATTCCCGCGCGTAGTGTCGAGGACCGCGTCCTTGTTCTCTACGGGGACGTCCCGCTAGTGAGTAAAGACAGTCTGCAAGAGCTTATCGAGGCGAGCGCCATGTCGCCGCTAGGCGTGTTTACCCTCTTTACGCAAAACCCCGAAGGCCTCGGTAGGATTGTGCGTGATGAATTGCATCAGCTAAAAGCCATTGTCGAAGAACGCGATGCGACCGAGGAGCAAAAAAGCATTAACGAGGTGAACAGCGGCATCTTAGTTGCCTCGGCCATCGAACTTAAAGATTGGCTTAGCCGTCTAAGCAATGACAACGCGCAAAAAGAATACTATCTCACCGACGTCGTCGCGATGGCCGTTGCCGACGGCCATTTAGTCGAGTCAATGACCACTGGCGACGAATATGAGGTTCAGGGCGTCAATGACAAACTACAGCTCTGTATGCTCGAGCGGCATTTTCAGATGATTCAAGCGCAAGCGCTTCTTGCCACGGGTGTCACAGTAATGGACCCAACACGGGTCGATATTCGCGGTGATATAAGCTACGGCCGCGACCTGACGATCGACGTGAACGTCGTGATAGAGGGGCAAGTTAAGTTTGGCAATAATGTATCTATCGGCGCGAACTGTATCGTAAAAGATGCCACACTTGGCGATTATGTTACGCTTCTACCGGGCACAATTATTGACGGCGCGGTTATCGGCAACGCAGCCTCCATAGGCCCCTATGCTCGTTTGAGACCGGGCACAGTGCTCGCAGATTCCGTAAAAATAGGCAACTTTGTCGAAACCAAACAAGCCTTCATGGGCAAAGGCAGTAAAGCAAATCATCTGGCTTATGTCGGCGATGCCGTAATCGGTGCCGGCGTTAATATCGGCGCCGGAACAATTTTTTGTAATTACGATGGTGTTAATAAGCACACAACTACAGTAGGCGACGACGTTTTCATCGGCTCGAACAGTGTTCTGGTTGCGCCGGTTGAACTTGAAACCGGTGTCTTTGTTGCCGCAGGCTCAGTCGTTAACCTTCCAGTACCTAGTGAAAATCTCGCTGTAGGACGAGCAAAACAACGCAATATTCCTGGCTGGAAAAAGCCGGTTAAAAAATAAAAATGTGTAGAGAACCAATCAGGCTGTAATAAAAACAGAGGCAAAAGTATGTGTGGGATCGTTGGTGCTATTGCAGAAAGAGAAGTGAGAGAAATTCTACTAGAAGGTCTTAAGCGACTCGAATACAGAGGATACGATTCCGCTGGACTCGCTTTTATCTCACCGACGCCTAATGCACTCGCCACGCAAATCAATACAATAAAAACCGTCGGTAAGGTTAATAAACTTGTTAGTGCCGTATCCAAGTCAAAGGCAAAGGCTAGCGGCCGCATTGGAATTGCGCATACTCGCTGGGCAACACACGGTAAGCCGAGTGTCGCCAACGCACATCCTCACCTCTCTGGCGCCGATATTGCACTCGTTCATAATGGCATCATCGAAAACTATGACGCGCTGAGAGCCGAGCTAAGAAAAGCGGGCTACACCTTCGACACCGATACCGACACCGAAACGATTGCGCACCTTATTCATGCAAACCGAGCGGGTGGAAAAGTTTCCCTGTTATCTGCTGTTAAGAAAACGGTGAAACGACTAGAGGGCGCCTACGGGCTTTGTGTCATCGACAATACCGAACCCGATAAACTTGTTGTCGCACGTAGCGGAAGCCCACTGGTAATTGGTGTTGGAATCGGCGAAAACTTTGTCGCCTCGGATCCTCTAGCGCTAGGCCAGGTCACCGATCGTTTCATCTATCTCGAGGAAGGTGATATCGCACAGATCGAAAGAGAATCAATCGCGATCTGGCATAAAGGCAAGAAAGTCAATCGTCCTACGACGACAGTAAAGCATCAGACAGCCGAATCAAACAAAGGCCGCTACGAGCACTTCATGCTTAAGGAGATCTACGAGCAGCCCCGCGTTATACAAGACACGCTCGATGGTAGGGTAAGCAAGAGCTCGGTGCTCGAACAGGCGTTTGGTATTAATGCTCCTGCACTGTTCGACAAAATTAGATCCGTACAGATAGTCGCATGCGGTACAAGCTCTCACGCAGGTCTGGTGGCGAAATATTGGTTTGAATCAATCGCAAAGCTACCCTGTCAGGTCGATATCGCGAGCGACTATCGCTACCGCGATATCATTGCGCAGCCAGACACTCTGTTTGTCACTATCTCTCAGTCCGGCGAAACCGCCGACACGCTTGCCGCGCTGCGTTACGCAAAAAAACTCGACTATGTGGCAACCCTTGCAATATGCAATGTAGCGACAAGTTCGCTCGTGCGCGAATCCGATATCAGCATGCTCACTATGGCAGGACAGGAGATCGGCGTTGCCTCTACTAAAGCATTTACTACGCAGCTAGCCATATTGCTTGTGCTCGCCATCGTACTCGCTCGCCGCACCGGCCTTACCACTGCGCAAGAAGCCAAGCTTGTGAAAGAGCTACACAAACTACCAGGTATTATTGAAAAGACACTTGGGCTGCGCAAACAAATTAAAATTATCGCTAAACAATTTAGTGACAAACATCACAGCCTCTTTTTGGGTCGCGGAATTCAATACCCAGTCGCGAAAGAAGGAGCGCTTAAACTTAAGGAGATCTCCTATGTTCATGCTGAGGCATATCCTGCAGGCGAGCTGAAACATGGGCCGCTTGCGCTTGTCGACAGCAAAATGCCAGTCGTAGCGGTAGCGCCAAATAATGATTTGCTAGGCAAGCTTAAAGCGAATCTTTCTGAGGTTAGTGCGCGTGGCGGCAAACTGTTCGTGTTCGCCGACGAAAGCATCGGCTATCAATCCGAAAAGGGTCTCAAAGTGATTAATGTGCCGCGCTGTTCAGAGGTCCTTGCGCCGATTGTTTTTACTGTGCCGCTGCAGCTATTGTCCTATTACGTGGCGATCACAAAAGGCACAGACGTAGATCATCCGCGCAATCTTGCTAAGTCTGTGACAGTGGAATAATTTTCGTAACTCTGAAATTCTTAATTATACGATCGGATGCAAAGTCAGCATTATCTATGGGTGTGTATGGATAAGACGCTATATAATAGATTCTGAGAGTGAGGAAACACTCTAGCAACTTAAACATAAAATTTTTGTTGATCTCGTATAAAAGATCTTTTCACTTATCCTTAATCGTAAAAATCACCGATCGCTACTATTTATCTATGAATCCTGGACAAACAGCTATTGAACTTGGTTCATCGTTGTTAGAGTAACTATCGTAAATACCTATCAGAGATGAATTTGATACCAAAAAGATATTACGGCGAGAAATTATTCAAAAAGACTTTTGAGGGTGTAGTGTAGATTTGAAGAAGCGATTTTGAAGTTGTATAAATACTAAAAATTTAAGTGGGTAAACGAAATGGGGAATTAATTTACGCATAAATTTCAAAATTTTCGATTTTAAGTTTTTAAAAAGAGAGCTACATGATATCATTTTTTCGAACTACAATTTTAGTGGTGCTGTTTCCTTGGCTGGCTTCCTGTGTACGACTCTCAGATAACGCTATTATAGCTGCAGATCAAAATTCAATAACGCTGCGCGGCAACGATTTAAGAGGATCTTTTCTACTCGCAGACGCATATTGTGCTGAGTTTGACAAATACTCACTCAAAGAAAATAAACAGAGTTTGTTTCTTACACAATCACATTTCATCTGTTTAACAAAAGAAGACGCTCTTCAGGCTAAAGCAAAACAGCCTTCCTTAGCTATGAAAGACCACTTTCGTATTGATGAAGACAATATACTTAGAAGATACGCAGAAATCGAAGATCACCCGTTATCTCGTTTACTTAGCCAGGCAAAAGGGAAGCGAGTAGTTGTATCTTTGGAGGATATGTTTAAACCTATAGTTAAGGAATCTCATAAAGACGAGGAGATGATAATACCCGAGGGTTTAAGTCCTGTGGATCAATGCAGAAGATCCGAATTTAAAGATGATACAGTAGAGATGGCTGATTGTTTATTCAATCTTTATAAGGAGTCTAATTACACTCCGCTTTCTCTCTAGCAACTTGTCACTACTTCTTTATCAAAAAAGTCATTACGAAAAGAAGGAGCAACTCAACCAATCTAATAATATCTATTCGGCTACAGTTGAATTGTTCCGTAGCTCTAATATTCTTAAAGCCTCGCGTCAAAAAAAGAAAATTAAGGCAACTATCTCTATCCTCGAGAAAGAAGGGTGCTAGTAAGGAAAAAGAAAAGAAGAAGTTACGCATCGAAATCGTTCAGACCAGGAACACAATAAAAAGAATAGACAGAGCGTTAATTGGGAACGAAAAAAACAAGGGTTTGACACCAAACCAGGCAAATCAGTTAGCGAAGTTAAATGGAAAGTTAGAAGTTTAGAAAAACCTGGGTTTGCAAAAAAAAACTGCAGTAAACGGAGAAATTGCTGACCGGATTAAGAAACGTTGCTGTTTGGGATGATTGGATTAAACATAATGGGAAGAAGGCTAAAAATCTAGAGAAACTAGACAGAGACGGCAGAAATGCGGAAATCTTGAAATACGTTGATAAACCCTCGGTTCTGCCAATGAAGACAGACGAACACATAATCTTAATATTAGAGTTAAATTGCCCATAATTGACGACACCTTAAAATATGAAGGCAAGGATAAGAAGAAGGGTTATAAACTAGGCGATTGAAGTGACGTCGTTGCAGTCGATATCCAATTGCACACCAAGAAACTGGGTAAGAGGTGAGTGAAAATAAGACTCTGGTTAAAACAACTCGGTTACAGTGGAATAACGATTGTTATACAAAATAGGAAGCTACTGACATCAATAAATACACGGTAATTACTAGAGAAGACAGCTTCGAGCGTATCCACTACGTTGAGCATGTTTTAACAGGGCAGATTTTTGAACGCTGGGAAACAAATTTTCATGCGTCTGAAGACGCGTTTGTTATCGCGATCGATTCAGACGAGTACTCTGTCGATGACCTTCTTGTAAGCGATAGCGAAATACTTTTTAGTGAATGGCGGGAAAAAGACGACGCGGCGGTTTCTGAGCAATTCCGGCTGATCGTCGGAAAGTACAGTCTCCCGTGCGAAACGCATACCGATGATAAGGGTTGGATTATTCCCGACGATCTTTGGGAATCGTATGAGGAATTTGAAGACAGCGGTTTCTCAAACGATGAATGGCGACAACTCGATAGTGATCTGGTGTTCACGCCAATCGCCCTTGAGCCGGTCGAGTATTGATATCAGCTTACTAGAATAACGAGCGACGGCACTATGACAACTATTGGCACTCCTTTTTCCGCGACAGCGACGAAAGTATTGATGCTCGGCTCGGGCGAACTAGGCAAAGAAGTGGCGATAGAGCTGCAGAGGCTAGGCATAGAGGTTATCGCGTGCGATCGCTACGCGAATGCGCCTGCCATGCAAGTAGCAGATCGGAGTTATACTTTTTCTATGCTCGATCAGGTTGAACTTAGACGAGTGATCGAAGTAGAGCGCCCAGATTACATCGTGCCGGAGATCGAAGCGATTGCGACACAGGCTCTTGTCGAACTCGAAAACGAAGGCTTTAACGTCGTGCCCAGTGCGCGGGCCGCGCAGCTCACAATGAACCGCGAAGGCATTCGCCGACTGGTAGCAGAGGAGCTTGCAATTCCGACCTCTGCGTATCGCTTCGCAGCAACCTATGAAGAGTATCAGTCGGCGATTGCGGCGGTTGGAATTCCTTGTGTAGTTAAATCGATTATGAGCTCTTCTGGAAAAGGCCAGAGCACGATTAAAAATGACGCCGACATAGAGTCGGCTTGGCATCACGCACAAGAAGGTGGCCGCGCTGGCACTGGTATCGTTATCGTCGAAGGCTTCGTGGATTTTGACTACGAGATAACATTACTAACAGTCCAGCACGTCGACGGTGTCAGTTTTTGTGAACCAATAGGCCACCGGCAAGAAGAAGGTGACTATCGTGAGTCTTGGCAGCCACAGAGCATGTCTGCCATGGCGTTGGCGAAGGCGAAAGAGATTGCGACGAAAGTCACCGGCGCGTTAGGTGGCCGTGGGCTGTTCGGGGTCGAGCTTTTTATAAAGGGAGACGACGTACTGTTTAGCGAAGTCTCGCCGCGTCCCCATGACACTGGCATGGTGACCCTAATCTCACAGGACCTCTCGGAGTTTGCGCTTCATGCGCGGGCTATTCTAGGCCTTAGCATACCGACTATTCGCTTTTACGGAGCCTCTGCGTCCGCGGTTCTCTTGGTAGAGGGAAAAAGTGCAGAGGCAAGCTTCGGGAATCTGAGGGCGGCTACCGCCGTAGAGGATACGTCGATTCGTCTCTTTGGCAAGCCTGAGGTTAAAGGCAAGCGGCGCATGGGCGTCGCGCTAGCAAGGGGCGCGACTACAGACGAGGCAACTCAAAAAGCACTCGCCGTGGTGGCCGCTATAGACGTTACGCGTTAGCGGCAGCGGCGTCGATAACCAGGTTCTGTGGCGGATAATTGATCTACGCTGCCTGCTGTCGAGCGAGCAGAAGTAGGTTACTATTGGGCTCTTATCGCGTCGTTATAGCGTCATAAAAAAAATTTATCTGGCCTAATAAGCGCTATGGTAACCAGTCAAACAAAGTAATGTAGAGAGGAAAGCGATGTTCAGTCACATTATGGTAGGCGCCACCGATATCGAAGCGTCGAAGAAATTTTATGATGAAGTGCTAGGCGTTCTTGGCTACGGCCCAGGTGTTTTGAACGCAAGCCCCACAGGCAAAAAGCGCTATTTCTACATGGCGCCAACCGGAATCTTTTCGATCTCCGAGCCCATAGATGAGAAACCTGCAACTGGCGGCAATGGCAGCACAACCGGCTTCTCAGTAACCGACGCAGCACAGGGCGATGCATGGCATGCCGCAGGTGTCGCAAACGGCGGCACTGCCTGCGAAGACGCGCCAGGTATTCGCGAAGGCGATAGCGATAAAATGTATCTCGCTTATCTTCGTGATCCTTCGGGCAACAAAATTTGTGCGCTGCACAGAATTCCAGCGTAGTCGCTGCACGCTCACTGGTTTGGAAGCAATCAGCCGCCAACGCAGTGCGCCATAGAGCCAAAAGAAAGTAGGTAAGCTAAAAGGCGGTGTTTTTTATCGAGTCTGTCGATAAGAGATAGCGTCTTTTTTGCAAAGGCCCGAACCAAAGGCCCGAATCGAGGATCGAGTGATGGCGTTCAATGCCCAGCCCAGACTAAGCAATGGAATGCTCACGCTGCGCCCACTTGCCGAAGCCGACTTTGAGGGGCTTTATCTTGCGGCGTCATCGCCTGAGACTTGGGCGGGCCATCCTAAACACGACCGGTGGCAGCGAACAATATTTGAGCCTTATTTCGCTTTTTTGCTAGAAACCGGAACGACACTTGTTGCGCTAGACACATCGACGGGTGGGACTCACGAGGCAAAAATTATCGGTTGTTCGCGCTACTACCCCGCACCTGACATTAAAGAGTCAATGTCGATTGGTTTTACATTCCTCGACCATCTCTACTGGGGTGGCGCGTGGAATCGAGCGATGAAAGCATTGATGCTTGAGCATGCCTTCGAAACGTTCGATGAAGTGTGGTTACACATTGCGCCAACTAACATTCGTTCTCAAAAAGCTGCGCAGAAAATAGGCGCCGACTATGCCTATACTGCAGACCTCGCTGTGACCGGGGCTGTCACCGAAACGTTGTGCTATCGGATAAGTAAGACAGGCCGGCAACAACTAGTTCTGAACTCCAGCCAGCAGGGTTAAATTCCGCGCGAGCTGGGTCAAATTAATAGCTCTTAATGCATCCCGACGACAATGTCATCACTGCCTATCGGCAATGTCACTTTCGTCCCATCTACCGAGAGCGTCCAATTGTCGGGTCGCACATCCTTAACCCCGCGTAAAAGTCGGTCAGCCATTACAGAATTACGCGGCGAAGGCGTTAGGTGATAAAAAACAAGATGCTTAACGCCGGCCTCATTCGCGACCCCGGCCGCCTCGACAGGCGTTGTATGGTAAGTCTGAATATCTTCGAATAACTGAGCGCGCTTATTTTCAGAAATGGCCTGCGACGCCGCAATCATAATATCCAACATGCCATTGGACTGTGCCTCATGAAACAACACATCTACGCCACGACTGTTGTCCACCATCGCCTGGCTTTTGTTGGTGTCGCCACTGATGACAAGTGAGCGCCCTTTGTAGTCAAAACGGTAGCCATAGGCCGGAACGATAGGCGGGTGGTCGACCAGAAAAGCACTGACTTTCAGATCGCCATCGTCGATTAAGGTAAGAGCCTCGTTGTCGATAGGTCGCGGGTCGTAGCCGGCAACATTCAATGGCGCTATCGAATCGCCGTGGTGGGCGTTGCGAAGGCCGTAGTCGATACCGAAAGCCATCTCGAAACCCGCTGTCACTTGTTCTACGCCCACCGGACCATAAACCGGTAGTTTAGCGACCCGGTCTTGTAGCACCCATGTGGCAAGATGCATATCACCAAGATCCGAGATGTGATCTGAGTGCAGGTGGGTTAATAGCACGGCTTCTATTTTATTAAAGGGCGTGGTCCACTGGCGTAGGCGTGCCACACTGCCATCACCCACGTCGACAACGAATAGCCGCTCGCCTGCTTCTACTAATACACACGCTTCGGCGCGGTTTCGGTCCGGAAGTGGAGAGCGCGAGCCACACACAGAGGCGCTGAGCGCATCTGGCTCTGCGGGAGCACCGGAGTCAACAGTAGTCGAGGAAAAAATGCGCAGCAGCATCCAGTCTTGGACGGATTCAAGCTGAATTGCTGCGAACCCTGCCACGAAGAAGACAGCGGCAATTGCTGTAAGCTTAAGAAAAATCCCTTTAATTCGTTCCATTTTACAGTCTCCGATACGCTCTAATTTCTCCCGGCAAGCTTAGCAGAGCAACAGTCGCACTCCTATACACAGGTGTCTATGCCATAAATCGGGTATCTGATAGGAGGTTAGGTAAGCTCTGGTACCGCTACCGAGACCTCGTTCGAGGGTCTGCGCAGTGAGTCGGTTGAGAGATGGGCATAACGCTGCGTGGTCGTTATTTGTGAATGGCCAAGCAGTGTTTGCACTTCATAGAGACTCCTTCCTGCATTCACCAAAAACGAGGCGAAACTATGCCTCAGATCATGCACGCGCAAATCGGCCAAACCTGCGTCTTTACGCGCTGTGTGCCACGAATAGTAAAAACTAGCGTAGGGCTTGCACGTGTTGGGATCGGCAAAAACGTAGTCGCAGCATTGGTTAGCGCTTAGTTTTTCTATTAAGTTTCTCGCTGTATCGGATAGCGGAACCACGCGCGCCTTACCGGATTTTGTATTCGGGATTCGCCAAATGCCGCGATCGAGATCAAAATCGTCCCATTTCGCATCGAGCACTACGCGATTTCGTGCGCCTGTAAGTATGAGCATTGGAACAATGTGTTTAAGCATTTTGTTGCGCGAATAATTTATGGCGCGCAGAAGGACTTTGGCATCAAGCGCCGACAAAAAGCGTTCGTTCTGATTGTTCTCTTTCAATAAAGAGATTCCCGCCGTCGGGTTGCGTGTGACCCCCTTGACCTCCCATTTCATCGCGAGATTGAACATATAGCGCAGTAGAATAACAACGCGGTTAATCGTTTCCGGTTTAAACTTCTCTGCAAGCTCATTAATGAGTGCAACGACATCACGTTTTTCGATGTCGTTCATCCGAATCTTTCCGTAATAGGGAAGGAGATGATTGCGTAAACGAGACTCGTCCATATTCCACGATTTTTTATAGGTTTTCACATAGGGCAAATAGTCTTCGCTTGCAAACGATCCGAGGGTGGGTGAATTGTTTATCGACGCATGTAAGAAGGGGTCCTGCCCTAAGCTTATCTGCGCAAGATAACGTCGGGCGAGGTCTCGCGCCTCGGTAATATTTAGAATGACCGCATTACCAATCTTGCGCTGGCAACTACAGTTCTCGGTATCTTTGTAGCGCAGATAAAATGTTTTTCGACCACTTGGCAGCACTTTAAGCAAAAGGCCGACTAATTTTTTATCGTAGAAGTCAGTACTACTGGCCTCTGATTCAACTTTAACGGTGTCTACAAACGACTGCGTGATGTCTAATTTAGGCATCCTACTCCTTAGATTAACTCGGGTACGGCAAGAGATATTTCATTCGATGCACTACGAAGGGATGTTGTCGATAGGTGCGCATAACGCTGCGTGGTCTTGATCTGAGTATGGCCCAACAAAGTTTGTACTTCGTACAAACTTCTGCCGGCATTCACTAAAAACGACGCAAAGCTGTGTCTAAGGTCGTGAACTCTTACATCGCTGAGGCCCGCTTTTTTACGAGCGGTGTGCCAAGAATAGTACACGCTGCTATAGGGCTTGAGGGTCACAGGGTTGGCAAACGCGTAAGCGCAGCGCTTTCTTTGTCGCAGCTTTATGAGTAGAACTGACGCGGTGTCCGACAGCGGAACGATACGTGCTTTGCCCGCTTTGGTAGTCGGAATACGCCAGATGTTACGCTCCATATCGAAGTCTTCCCATTTGGCATCGAGCACCTCCCGCTTGCGGGCACCGGTAAGGATTAGCATAGAGATGATATGCTGCAACATCGGATTTTTTGAATTTTTAATTGCGATTAATAGCGCTTTGGCTTCTTCGGAAGACAAAAATCGCTCCACGTGATTATCTTCTTTTAGCAGGGGTATGCCTGCCGTCGGATTTCTACTTACTCCTTCGACCTCCCACTTAATCGCCAGATTAAACATGTAGCGAAGTAAAATGATAACGCGGTTAATGCTTCCGGGTTTGTAAGACGGTAATTGATCATTTATCAGTTGAACGACATCGCGTTTCTCGATATCGCTCATGCGCATTTCGCCGAAATAGGGAAGAAGATGATTACGGATACGGGAGATATCCATTTCCCATTATTTTTTGTACGTTTTTACATACGGAATATAGTCACTGGCGGCGAATTTTTCGAGCGTTGGTGAGGGGTTGCTCTGAATCAGTGAAAAAGGGCCTGCACCCATCGCAATTTCGGCGAGCTTACGGCGCGCTAATGCGCGCGCATCGCTAAGCGTCAGAATCACGGCGTTGCCAAGTTTTCTCTGAGCGCTTACTTTTCGTTTGTTTTTGTAGCGGATGTAATAGGTTTTACGCCCGCTGGGTAAAACTTTCATCAACAGCCCGGGTATTCGTTCATCGTAATAGTCTACGCTGGTAATACCTTCTTCCACTTTCGCTTTGTTCACAAAAGACTGCGTCAGATTGAGCCTGGGCATGACATCTCCGGCAACAGGATAACCGAGAATATCGGGTCAAATCAAAAGCTGGGTTGCTACTCACTCGTTGCAATTTCGTCTGGCAGAAAAAGGGCAAGCAGTTGCGCGGAGAACTCCTTTTCGCATAACCATTATCGCCAATGTAAAACTTAGCAGCCTCGCCAATCTCCTTTGGCTAGTCAGACATAAGGTACAGATACTTGGCGAACAGCTATCGATCGTCCTCTTATTCTTATAATTGTTAATTTTTAGATTACTGTCTTATTAACGTTGTCGACAATGGCGGGGGAATAAGTAGGCAATAATTTCTAATGCCTTGATACAGACTGGGTGCGTGCGTTCTTTCTATGCCGACAGTAATAGTTGAAACGTACTGATGTAGCGCGTTTGCGAGTACTGTGGAAAAAATACAGAAGAGAAACAGCTGCAACTATTGATACTGAATATTACAGCTGTAGCAAAAAGGCCGCCTAACTACCGCTAGCTTTAGACCTTAAGACGCGGCCTTTTCTCAGGACGCGCTGACTCGTATCGAGTTTTTGGAGATGGTCTTTAAGTACGGGCTTACGCCTTACGGCTACGCCGGTTGCGATTACATCAATAACCACGAGGTGGGCAATGCGTGAGGACACCGGCGCGAACGTCTCGTGGTCTTCTTCTCTATTTACATAGATCGGTATGGTGCATTCTTGGCTGAGCGCAGTGTCGCGCGGTGCGAGCCCTATTACAGTCGCGCCTGCCTGCCTGGCAAGACGAACACTCTGTAAAAGCGCGGTGGTCTGTCCCGACTGAGAGATGGCAACAACGACATCGTCTCGGCCGAGCGAGATGGCCGACATGTGTTGAATATGCGGGTCGGTATAGGCGGCCGATGACATTTGGAGTCTAAAGAACTTGTGTTGCGCATCGGCGGCAACCGAACCCGACGCGCCAAAACCGTAAAACTCGACACGATTGGCGCGAGTTATCGCGTTGATCGAGCGTTCGAGCGCGATAGGGTCGAGCTCGTCTCTTACCGTGAGCAGCGTACCTATTGTTGTGTCGAAGACTTTGTTGCGCAGGTCTTCGACCGTATCGTTATCGTCGACAGCAAACTGGGAGTAGACGCCACCGCTGCCTAAATGTTGTGCAAGGTTTAGCTTGAATGATTGGAAGCCGTCGAAGCCTATTGCGCGGCAGAAACGAATAACCGTTGGTTCGCTTACCTGCGAGCCGCGGGCAAGGTCGGCAACGCGCATTTTAATCACCTCGTGTGCATGGTCGAGCACATAGCTAGCCACCTTGGTCTCAGACTTACTGAGCGTGGATCTGGCGTCGGTGAGGCGGCGTATGAGGTTTGGTGAGCGCAAAGCAATCTCCTTTGAGGCAACGTTGATGCTACCTAATTAGTCGATGCACTGCATTAGGATTAGGCAGGTGGTAGACTATTATTCTTATACGCCCTTGTCATAAGCCCCTAGCCATCCATGAGTCCCCAGCCTTGAGCCGTTATAGTTATTCATTCGTAAACTCGATAGAAGAGATCGGCGCGGATGCGTGGAATGCCTGCGCGGGCATAAAAAGCCCCTTCACGCGCTACGAGTTTTTGCACGCCTTAGAAGCGACCGGCTGCACGACCGCTGCAACGGGCTGGCAGCCTCATCATGCGGCCGTGAGACTTGCCGAGACAGACACTCTTGTCGCTGTGGTGCCGGTTTATCTTAAGACCAACTCCTATGGCGAATACGTGTTCGACTGGTCGTGGGCGAATGCCTATCAGGGCAACGGGCTAAACTACTATCCCAAGCTGCTTACTGCCGTGCCGTTCACGCCAAGCGTTGGGTCTCGAATATTGCTGCGTGACTTGGCTCGGCTTGAGGCGGTTGCTCAGAGTCTTGTGCCGGCGCTGCAGGCCGAAGTGCGGCGTTTAAAGGCGTCGTCCTATCATCTGTTGTTTCCTAACCCCGCCGAGCGCGCCGCTTTTGAATCAAGTGAGATGGTTGAGCGCATGGGAAGTCAGTTCCACTGGCATAACCGCGACTACAAAACCTTCGATGACTTTCTGGCGACCATGACCTCACGTAAGCGCAAATCAATCCGCAAGGAGAGAGAGGCGACAGCAGCGGCGGGCTTTGAGTTTAGGCGGACCGAAGGGGCGGCTATAACGCCGCAGCAGTGGGCTGATTTTAGCCTGTTTTATCACCGCACCTATCTCGTGCGGGGGCAGCAGGGTTATCTTAGCCAGCGATTTTTCGAACGCCTAGGCGCAACAATGCCCGAGCAGTTGCTGCTTATCGAGGCCGTTGGGGCGACAAGCGAGGGCGACGTGTGTGCGGCGGCGCTATTTTTTAAGAACGACTCTCAGCTGTTCGGCCGCTACTGGGGCAGCACAAGCGACCAGCCTTTGCTGCATTTCGAGACCTGCTATTACCAAGGCCAAGACTATTGCATCGAACATGGCCTGAGTAGCTTCGATTCTGGCGCTCAGGGTGAGCATAAAATTCAGCGGGGCTTCGAGCCAAAGTCTACGTACTCGCTCCATTGGTTAGCCCACGAAGGCTTCGCTGCGGCAGTAGCCAATTTTGTCGAGCAAGAGAGGCCGCATATCGAAGCCTATATTGCCGACGCCGCTACACTCCTTCCTTTCCGTAAAGATTAGCCACTCGAGACAGCAGAGTGAAAGTTTTGCAGGTGAACCTCTTGTGGCAGGGCAAACCATCGCAGCGCTTCTACACTCGCAGGCAGCGACACGGTATAGCGTGTTCCCTCCCTGTCGTTACGCGTAAGTTCTTCTCTGGCCTGTGCCAAAAACAGGGGAAGATCGCTGCTCGGCTCAAAAGCCGACTGTCGCGCGCTCCCGTTGCTACCAACGGCAGCGTCGGCTGCAAAATCGAAGTCTCCGAGGGGGAGGCCCAGCTGCATCGCCCTGCCTTGGTAGCGCCAGGTCGCCGAGGTCGAATCGTATTCGTAATACGGCAGAAGCCCCGCGCCATAGTTGGCGATTAACTCAACGGCGCTGAGTAGATAGTCGAAGGTTGCCTCGTCGATAAAATAGTTGAAGTTAAGCCTTACCCACCCCGGACGCAGCACCATATGGCCTTTCTTTATTTCTTTCTCGATGGCGCGGCTTGTGCGCATGTCCATGTTTAAGAGGTCGTGACCGTAGGGTCCGGCGCACGAGCAACCGCCTCGCGCCTGAATACCAAACAGATCATTAAGCAGTGCGACAACAAAGCCGTAGTGCAGATCACGCATCCCGCTCGCGGTTTCACATTTTAGGCGCAGCGAAAATATCGACAGCGAGTCGTTGGCGGCGTTGCCCAGCACTTCGATAGCGGGGTTGCCTTGCCAACGCGCCAGCGCGCGCGCCCGAAAGTCCTTCTCGTTGGCTTCGATTTTTGCAATGCCAACGTCTTGCTGCAGCTTAAAGACTAAACCCGCGCGAATAGCCTCGACTATGGCAGGCGTACCGCCCTCTTCGCGCCGCTGGGGGTCTGTAATAAACGTATGGTCCTGCGGGTTCACATACAGCACGGTGCCACCGCCTGGCATTGCCGGAACAGCGTTGGTCATCAGCTTGCGCTTAACCACCAGTATGCCTGGCGTGCCTGGTCCGCCGACGAGTTTGTGCGGCGAGATGAACACCGCGTCTTTTGCCGCGAGCGCGTCTCCGGCAGGGTTCATGTCAATCGCGACATAGGGCGCTGCGGCAGCGTAGTCCCAGAGCGAGACTGCGCCGTGGGCATGCAGAAGCCTCGCGACGCGATGGGTGTCAGTCTTCACGCCCGTGACATTAGACGCCGCCGAGAAACTACCTATTTTGAGGCTGCGGGAAGCGAAGCGAGTAAGCTCCGCCTCGAGCCTGTCACAGTCGAGCGTGCCGTCTTCTGCGAGCGGAATAACGACGACCTGTGCGCGCGACTCACGCCACGGCAGTTCGTTGCTGTGGTGTTCATAAGGACCGATAAACACCACCGGCTGGTCTTCGTGGTCGGTGTCGGCGGGGTGCCTAAGACCCATAATGTCGACGAGTTTGTTAATCGCCGCCGTGGCACCTGGGCCACAAAAGATAATCTGGTCGTCGTCGGCGGCGTTAACAGCGCTGCGAATGATGTCGCGAGCCTGCTCTCGGTAGGCGGTGCTCTGCGCGCCGGTGAAAGAAGTCTCGGTGTGCGTATTGGCATAATAAGGCAACACGTGTTCGCGAATGGCGTCTTCGATGAAGGTAAGCGAGCGCCCCGACGCGGTGTAGTCGGCATAGATCAGCGGCTTTTCACCAAAGCTGGTAGGAATATGTGTCCCCTCGCCGATTAACGACTGTCGGATCTTCTCTACTAATTCCACAACGCTGACTCCTACCGAATAAATCGAATGAGCAGTATAGCGAGCGGGCAGGTGAACATTGTGCCTATTAATTCGCCGATTAACAGAATATCGAGACAAATTTACATAAATAAAGCTAAAATGGCATGAAATAACGAAAACACTAACATAGACGAATCGAATACCCTTTTTTGTCGAGTAAAACAGCAGGCGCTGTTTATCACTGTCCGTCAACGCGCAGGGTTGTTTCATAAACTAGGTATTGAGTCATGCAACTAGACCGACAAGACATTGTCCTTTTATCGATTCTTCAAAAAGACTCGTCGCAGTCGGTAGGCGAATTGGCTGACACCGTGGGCATGTCAAAATCTGCGTGCTGGCGCAGGCTGCAGAAACTTGAAAAGGAGGGGGTTATTCGGCAGCGCGTGGCGCTGCTCGATGCGAATGCGCTCAACCTGTCGCTCACGGTTTATATTTCGGTGCGCACCAACCAGCATAACGACGAGTGGGCCGCTACCTTCCAGCGCGCTACCGAACTTATTCCGGGCGTGCTGGAGGTCTACCGCATGAGTGGGGATCTCGACTATCTCATCAAGGCTGTGGTCGCCGATATGCCCGACTACGACCGCCTCTATAAGCAGCTTATTAAAGCCGACATCTACGACGTGAGCTCAAGCTTTGTGATGGAAACACTCAGACACACGACATGCCTTCCCCTCTGAGCGCTTCCCTGCGCTCACTCTTTTGAGGATTCAGTCATGTGCCTCAGTCACGAATCTCAGTCGGCACCGCGCTCGGTATTGATCACTTTCCAGTCTGCCGCGCCGAAGAACATTTCGTCCATGCTCTGTAGTCCCCAAGGAACCGAACGCGAGGGGTCCGGATTCATCTTGTTTTGAACCGAATTATCGAATGCGCCAACCGCCGTTATTTGGGTGCCCGCGGGCATAAACTTAGGTTCCGCAAACGTATAGGCGAGCTGCCAGTTGTAATTGTAGTTGGCAATATTGATGAGTTCTTCCTCAGAGCCGTCGGGGTAGGTCGCATAGAACCGCATGCGCTTGCCGCGGAAATGCATATGAGGCGTGAGTGAAAAAAGGCGCGCATCATCGTCGATTGTAATGGTTTGCTGCATCTCATAGTCGGGATCGAACGGCGGGATATTGACCCACGTTGGCGTAAAATGGCATGCGCACTCACCGCTCATTCTCTCCTCTGGCACGAAACCTTTTGGATAGAACCACACGCCGATACGGCTTTCGTCGACAGTGGCTTTACCGGTCGTCGTAAAATGCATTTGCATCGCTATTTTCGACCCAGCTTGCAGGAGACCGCCGGTATTGGGCGGCTCTTCGTGAGGCGACTGCCCAGGAATGTAGGGCGCAATGCCGGGGCGGTCGGGGTCACCGCCTAAAAGCGAGCCACCGGTGGTTGCTCCGGGTGGGATGATGCTGTGCAGGGTGTGATGCAAAACCGTGCGGTCGCCCGGAATGTATTGACTCGCGCGCACCCAGCGATCTTCTTCTATGTCGATATCAACCGTCGTGCCGTAATAGTCTAAGATACCCGTTGCCGGGACTTCTTGCGGGGGCACTTCGATAATGTAGTCGGGTTCGCCAAATGCCCACTCGGACGTTGGCCAAGTAAGTTGAGCGAGTGGATCCGCGGTTACACCTTCTCCAACACTGTCCCCATCGAAAGGCGAGCCCGCTTCTATCCAGTGCACCAATTTCTGTGTGTCACTGTCGGCCAACACCATGTCGTTGATAAACTCACCGATATGCGAGTCGATCTGACCCGGTGGCATGCGCTTGGTGAGCAGCACCTCACGAATCATAGGCGACCAGCCTAAGACCATCGTATGGCTGTCCATCGCAAACGGCGCGATGCCGCCTTCGCGATGACAGCTCGCACAGTTCTCAGCAATGATCGGCGCAATCTCATTGATATAAGAAGGAGTCTCAACCGAATGCGCTTCACGCGCGGGGTAGCGAAGGGATTGGCCTAGAAGATTTTGGCCTAATAGCGAGCCTGCATCGGGCTTTGTCGCCGAGACCGCGGCAACCGCAGACGAGGTATCGGCGCCGTGGTCGAGAGCCGACAGCAGTTCGCTCACTACGGGCAGTGCCTGCTCCCCAAACCCTCGTGCGATAACCGAAAAACGCTTCGGATCGAACACCACCACCTCACCGCTCACAGAAAGCCCTAACGCCTCGCCAACGAGCTGCGCATCGTCCATCAAAACAGGCAGCGAAATGCCCGCGTGCGCCATCGCGGCCGCAATGTCACTGCGGTTGCGTTTGCCCTGCGAATCGATGACGAAAAACTCGAACGAGTCACCCGCGTTATCGCGGAGCTCGCTAAATGCCCCAAGCATTGTAGACAACTGGTTGTCGTCATTCGAATAACTTAGCAGCACTAACGCTTTATGGTCGTCATACCAGCTCATCTGATGGAAATAGCCTTCGGCATCGAGGAGCGAAAAATCGCCAATGCGCGGCGCAGTCTCGGCTGCAATGGTGGCTGTGCTACCTAGCAATAGAAGAGCGAAAGCGGCTGCTTTGCCTGACGCGGTGAATTTATTCATAGCGGTTTTTATCCGACCGGTGGTTGTTTAGGTTTTTATTTAGAGTGTCTATTTAGGGTTTTTATTTAGTGTTTCACAAGAATTCAGACACATTTTTACCAAAGCTTGGCCGAAAACGCCAGACGCTGCCGAAGGCGAGCAAATAGGATTGCGCTCGCTGAGAAAAATTTAGAGTAGGTCAGCGGAGGGATTATTCCGCCGCTTGCTTCTGCCAAACCAGTAATCTGTTATTGGCAGGCATGTCGATATCGTGCGCCAATTCAAAATTGGTAATGTCTGCGATCGAGCACACCGTCTCAAAGTCACGAATACCGCTCACCGGATTGCGCTCTTTGAGCCAGCCATCGAATTCTTCATTGCTTGGCGAGGTGAACTTGCCTTGGTAATTGAAGGGACCATAAACAATTAACAAAGCGCCTTCGGCGAGCATCTTGCCAGCGCCTAAGAAAAAATTGGTGACCGAACCTGCGCTCATAATGTGCAAGCTGTTGGCACTAAAGAGCGCATCGAAAGGGCCTGCATTGATAGCGGCGTCTTTGCCAAGTCGATCGTAGATGGCCTTCTCAAAAGCGCCTCTCTCTAGCAAAGACGGCTGAGATGTCTGCGACGAATTCGCTGATTGTGTCAGAGTAGGCGGAACGAATGCCGTCGGCCAAGTGCCGAGCAGCCAGCTTTGCTGGTCAACATCCAGCGCTAGTGCTGGTGGCAGATTGTCAGCTCCGGCTAGCGAAAGACGAGTATTCAGTGAGGCGACATTGTCGGGTATATCGCTAGACTGCCATCGAATGTGAGGCAATGCCGAGGCGAAATACTCCGCGTGCTGGCCAGTGCCGCCAGCTATTTCGAGTACATGCCGCTTGTCTGCGAGAAGTGTCTCGAGCTGGGCGAGTATTGGCTGCTTATTGTTTTCGCAGCTCTGGCTGAAGGGCAGGTCACTTGGTTGAGTCATTGGCTAGTTTACTGTTTGCGTAAAAAAACGGGCATGTTTGGCTTTGATTCTTCGGCGTTATAGCGGTAGCCATTTACGTCGAAAGCGAGAAGTTCTTCGGGGGTTTTTAAGCGATTTTTAATGATGTAAGCGGCCATTTCGCCACGGGCTTTTTTCGCGAAGAAGCTTACAATTTTATATTTACCCGAAGAGAAATCTTTAAACACCGGCGTTATCACCTCTGCATCGAGCACCTTAGGCTTTAACGAATTGAAATACTCGTTTGATGCGAGATTAACAACTACTTTGCTTTTGCCTTTGTGCTCTACGAGTTCGTCGTTAAGAAACTGCGTAAGACGCTCGCCCCAGAACTCGTAAAGTGTTGTAGTTTTTCCGCTGGCAAATTTGCGGCCCATTTCGAGTCGATAGGGCTGCATGAGGTCGAGCGGCTTTAGTACGCCATACAGACCCGACAAAATGCGCAGGTGTTTTTGCGCAAAAGTGATATCGGCAGCTGAGAAGCTGGCAGCATCGAGTCCGATATACACGTCGCCGGTAAAGGCAAAGAGCGCCTGTTTGGCATTCTCTAGGTTGAAGGGCGTATGCCAATTAGCGAAGCGCTCGTGGTTTAACTCGCCGAGCTTTACGCTAACACTCATAAGCGATGAAATGTCATCGGGGCTAAGCTTGCGCAGGTCTTTTACCAGCGTCTGCGATTCTTTGAGAAAGCTTGGTGTGGTGAACTTCTTTGTCTTAGCAGGGGTGTCGAAGTCTAATGACTTCGCAGGAGAGACAACAATCAGCATAATAACTTCTCACTAAATTCTCTTAAAATTTTGACCGTATTCGATTTATAAACCTAAACCGAATAGTGGGTGCATGCAAATCAACTTACTTTTGATCTCCGACCTCTTACCTCTCATCGAGATCGATCCACCATTCCATTGGCGTTGTGCCATCCTCGGGGTCGTAGACATTCCCGTAATTCCACATGGCGCCTTCGAATTGCGCGCAGGCATCATTGAGCGCGTCTTCAATAGGCTTAAATCCTATCGACACGTGAATGGTGTAGACCAAGGCGCGCGGATTGCTATGATCGAGCGCGCCGCCTAATTTTTCGATCGTTGGCGTGAGCTGTTGCTCAAGAGGCTCGACGTTTTCTCGACTTAAGACTCTGATGCTGAGATTGCCGCTTCGCTCCAAAAGCTCATACTCGGCGCCCGCTGCGTTCACCACCTTGAGCTTGTCGCCTGCTGCTAAATTGCGGGTGAGCAGAGGCGAGCGCAATAGTCGCACCTCGTCGTTGTCGGCGCTTAGAAGCTCGACTTCGAGAGATTCGAAAACAGGTTGATCGTCGGCGTTAAAGCCGGCCACAAAGGGCAGTTCTACTTTATGTATGCTTTCGGACATGCGTGCTGGCTCGCGCGTGTGAGATCGTCAGTCATAATCGGTTAGTGTATGCTTTTGACGAAGAATTGATTCGAGCCCCTATGATAGAGCGACTCTCACGAATTGCTAGCCATTTGCACGGATTCCGGCTGCTGTTGCTGCTTGTGGCGCTGTGTGCACTCGGTGTCTTGCTCTGGCGTGCCCCGCAGGTCGACGTTATTGAGCAGGACGGCACGGCGATCGCAAGCCTTTTGGTTTTTTGTTGGTCGCTCTTACTGTATGCCGTTGCCGCGCTATTTCGGCACATCCCTCATAAAACTGCCCTGACCGATGGCTTGCTGAGCTGGCTTGGCTCGCGCGTTCAGCGAGGCGTCTTTTGGCTGCTTGGCGTTGCGCTCTGTGTGCTTGGCCTTGCGGTGGCATTGCTCAGTTATCAGCTACTACGCGTGATGACTCTGTAGCGGGTCGCGCATTGCCAATCCCCTCTAGCACGCGCTTGTGAGACAATAACGAGATGCCTGAAAAACAGCCCCCTACTTCGCGCCTAGTCGCAGTTATCGACAATGCCTCCGAGACGCTTGGCCGCGCGGCTGCGTGGCTGAGTTTTGTGTTGGTGCTTGTCGTTGGCGTTATTGTGGTGCTGCGTTACGGCTTTCAGCTCGGCTCGATTGCGCTGCAGGAATCGGTTATGTACATCAACGGCGCGCTTTTCGTATTGGGCGCAGGCTATACGTTAAAGGCGCAGGGGCATGTGCGCGTCGATGTGTTCTACTCACGCTTCAGCCTGCGCGACCGTGCGATTGTCGACAGCCTCGGCGCGTTGCTCTTTTTGCTTCCGGCGTCTTTCTTCATCGCCTGGATTAGCTGGGACTATGTTAGCGTCGCATGGCGTATCCGCGAAGGCTCACCCGAGGCGAGTGGCCTGCCTTTTGTTTACCTGCTTAAAACCCTACTTATCGTGCTGCCTGTGCTGCTGGCAGTGCAAGGTGTCTCGGAGCTGATTAAATCGCTGCGCATTGCGTTTGGGTCTAGCTCGCCCCATAACGAAGCCCATAACGAAGCCCAGAATGAAGCAGAGAGGCGCGCGTGATCGAACTCATTCCTGTGCTGTTCTTTGCTGGCATTTGTGGCGCGCTCATGCTCGGCTATCCCGTTGCGCTTACCCTCACCGGCGTCTCTTTGGGGTTCGCAGGATTGGGCATGGCGTTAGGGGTGTTCGATGGGATCTACCTCACTCTTATTCCAAGCCGTCTCTACGGCATTCTCACTAACCAAAACCTGCTCGCTGTGCCGCTGTTTGTTTTTATGGGCACGATGCTCGAGAAAAGCCGCGTGGCAGACGATCTTCTGCAGAACATGGCGGTCGTGTTTGCTCGCGTACCCGGCGGCCTCGGCCTGTCGGTGGTGCTGGTGGGTATGCTGCTCGCCGCGAGCACGGGCATCGTGGGCGCTACCGTTGTCACGATGGGTATTTTGTCGCTACCGACGATGCTCAAGGCAGGTTACAAGCCTAGCCTTGCCGCCGGCACACTCTGCGCGACCGGCACTTTGGGCCAGATAATCCCGCCGTCGATTTGCCTCGTGCTGCTCGGCGAGGTTATCTCTAATGCGTATCAGCAATCGCAGCTAAACAGCGGTGTGTTCGCCCCCGATTTCGTGTCGATCGGCGACCTGTTTGCCGGCGCAATAATCCCCGGCATCATTCTCGTGATGAGTTATGGCGCCTATGTCTTAATCACCGCCCTCGTGCGTCCGCAGGACGCGCCGCCGCTTAAAGAGCAGGACATTGCCGCGCTTCGTCGTGAGAACACAAGCCTTGCGCTCGCGCTGGTGAAAGGTCTTCTGCCGCCAGTTTTTCTGATGGTCGCGGTGCTCGGCTCCATTCTTATGGGCATCGCCACGCCAACCGAAGCCGCAAGCGTTGGTGCCTTGGGCGCGCTGCTGCTTGCATTAATGAAGCGCGCGCTCAGCGTGAATGTTCTACACGCGGTCAGCCTCGAGACTCTGCGCGTGACCTCGATGGTTTATCTTATTTTAGTTGGCGCCGCGATATTCTCGTCGGTGTTCCGCGGCTTTGGTGGCGATGTGTTAATCGAGGAGGTTTTGCTTAACCTGCCGGGCGGCGTGTTCTCGGCAATGCTCGTGGTCATGCTGCTCATATTTCTGCTCGGATTTATTCTCGATTTTATCGAAATCACTTTTATGGTCGTGCCGTTGGTTGGCCCGATACTGTTAAGCATGGGGCTCGATCCGATCTGGCTCGGCATCATGATTGCCGTCAATCTTCAGACCTCATTCCTCACGCCGCCCTTTGGTTTTTCGCTGTTCTATCTGCGCAGCGTCGCGCCGCCCGAGATTCGTACTCAAGACATTTACCGCGGCGTGATTCCGTTCGTGTTAATGCAATTGGCGCTGCTGTTATTACTCGCACTGCAGCCCGAAATCGTCACGTGGCTGCCGGAGCTGCTCAAGGGTTGATCAAGGACTGACACCACATACAAGGACACAACGCATGACCGACAATGCAGTAAACGATGCAACTAGGCCGCAGGGCACTTTAGCGTTACAGACTTTCTCGATGCCGAAGGACACGAACGCCAACGGCGATATTTTTGGCGGCTGGCTGGTGTCGCAAATGGACATCGCGGCAGGCATTAGCAGCAAGCGCGAATGCCAGGGGCGCTCGGTTACGGTCGCGATTAAAGAAGTTAACTTTATTAAGCCGGTGGGAGTTGGCGACGTAGTGAGTTGTTACACACACGTTGTGCGCCGCGGACGGACGTCGCTCGATATCGAGGTCGAGGTGTGGACGACGCCGTTCGATCTCGCGCAGGGCGAGGGCAAGGTCGGCGACGGCCTGTTTGTGTTTGTTGCTATTGATGACGACGGCAAGCCGCGAGCGCTGCCGCCTCAGGTCTAATCTCGATTACGCCTCGCATCGATATAGGCTTCTTCCGAGATTGCATGGTAGTTTTCGACGCCGCGCTGAAACGACGAATAAGACTCGTAAATCCTGCGTGTCGTGTCGTCGGTATCGGCAAGCTCGGCGACGACGTCGGCAGACAGGCGCCGGAATTCGGCGAGTACGTCTTTGGGCAGTTCGCGTAGCTGCACGCCATGCTCATCAATCAGTGTCTGCAGCGCCTTGTTATTTAGCGCCGTGTATTCGTCGTAAAGCTTTTGATTCATCACCTCGGCAGCATTGAGCACGATAGCGCGCAGATCGCTGGGCAGGGCGTCGAGCTTCTCTTTATTAAACACCAGCTCGATCGTGGAGCCGGGCTCGTGCCAGCCCGGGTAATAGTAATAGCTCGCTACCGTGTGATAGCCCGCAGACAGGTCGTTATACGGGCCTACAAATTCTGTTGCATCGAGTGCGCCGGTTTGCATAGCCGTAAACACATCGCTCACCTGCATCGTTACCGGCAAGCCGCCGGCGCGGCTAAACACTTCGCCGCCGAGGCCAGGGATGCGCATTTTCAGGCCCTTGATATCCTCCAGCGAATTGATCTCTTTGTTAAACCAGCCAAACATCTGCGTGCCCGAATTACCGCCGCGCGTTGGGTACAAATTGAACGGCTCGTAAATCTCGCGCCATAATTCTTTGCCGCCGCCATAATCGAGCCATGCATTCATCTCGACGCCGGTTAGCCCAAACGGAATGGTCGAGAAGAAGGGCGTGCCTGCGATTTTGCCTTGCCAATAATAAGCTCCCGAGTGGCCTATTTCGGCAACGCCCGACGACACGGCGTCGAACACCTCCAAACCACCGACCAATTCGTTAGCACCGAACACGCGGATCTTCATGCGGCCGCCGCTCATCTCGTCGACTATTTTGGCGAAGAATTCAGGCGTCGTGCCAAGCGCGGGCAGATTTTTGGGCCACGAGGTAATCAGCTTCCATTGGTAGGTTTGCTGTGGGGCTGCTGCCGCTGCTGCGGAGCCTGTTTCGGCTGGCGCCTTGCCGCAGCTTGCCAGTATGAGGCAAAGCATAAAAGCCGCCATCGGGCGAAAAATGGAAGCACTGGAGAACGGCGAGAAAGAAAGACCTGAGCGCATTGAAACGTGTCCGATATGAGTCTAAATGAGCGCTCAAGGTACACTATTTCGCAGAATCGTAAAGCCACAATTGCGGGTGTTAGACCCCCCGCCTGCTGTTAACAGCGCGCTAGGCAAGCACCTCGAGTTTCGCGTAAGAGAGCACTAACCATTTGCTGCCCGCCGAATCGAAGTTCACCTGCACGCGCGCGCTCGTGCCTTGGCCTTCGTAGTTGAGCACGACACCTTCGCCGAACTTGCCGTGGATGACGCGCTGGCCCAGCGATAGGTTGGTCTGCGGAACCTCGACGCTGCCGTCGAGATTGCCGCTCGGGTTGCTGCGTCCAAGCCTTGCTCCGCCGACCGAAGGCCGGCTTATAGTCGATTTGAGGCGGACCTCTTCGATAAGCGATTTGGGGATCTCGCGGACAAAGCGTGAGGGACGGCAGAGGTTAATCTCGCCGTGGAGCCTGCGGGATTCGGCGTGGCTTAGATAGAGTTTGTGTTTGGCGCGGGTGATGCCGACATAGGCGAGCCGGCGCTCCTCTTCGAGCCCCGACAGGTCGTCCATCGACATCTTGTGTGGAAACAAGCCCTCTTCCATGCCGACCAAAAAGACCAGATCGAATTCCAGGCCCTTGGCGGTGTGCAGTGTCATCAGCTGCACTGCGTCTTCATCGGCGGCGGCCTGACCCTCGCCGGCGTCGAGTGCGGCTTGGTCTAGAAAGGCGGCTAAAAACTGAGTAGAGGTGCTGTCGAAGTCTTCGTCTGCGTCGGTGACGTCGAAGTTGCCCGCGGCGTTCACTAATTCTTCGAGGTTTTCGACCCGCGCGCGTGCCTTCTCGCCACCCTCTTTTTCGTGGTGTGGAATGAGGCCAGTGGTTTTGATAATCAAATCGGCCTTAGCATGCAGTTCGAGGTCGCGGCATGATTCGTCGAGGCCATCGATTAGCTCGAGGAAAGCAAGCACAGAGTTTGCCGCACGCGCCGTAAGTAAAGACTCATTAACCGACGCGACCGAAGCCTCCCAAAGCGAGCAGTTTCGGTCGCGCGCTACCTGACGGACGAGTTCGAGCGTGCGTCCGCCGATACCGCGTGTGGGCACATTAATGATTCGCTCGACCGCTGTGTCGTCGAAGCGATTGGTCACTAACCTCAAGTAGGCGAGCGCATTCTTGATCTCGAGCCGCTCGTAAAAGCGCTGGCCGCCATAAATGCGGTAGGGCATGCCGACGCGCAGAAGCGCCTCTTCGAGTTCGCGCGACTGCGCATTTGAGCGATACAACACCGCCGAATCGATGCGGCGATTGCCGCCATTGAACCAATCTTGCAGACGATCGACGACAAAGCGCGACTCGTCTTGTTCGTTAAACGCCTCGTAAAGGCTTATCGGCTCGCCTGCCACGCCCTCGGTCCAGAGCTGTTTGCCGAGACGGCCAGCGTTATTGGTGATGAGGCTGTTGGCCGCATCGAGAATGTTTTTAGTCGAGCGGTAGTTTTGCTCGAGTTTGACCAACTGCGCACCCGGGAAATCGCTGCTGAACTGCTGAATATTCTCGATTTTGGCGCCGCGCCAGCCATAGATAGACTGATCGTCGTCGCCTACCACCATTAGGTGGCTGCCACGGCCCGCAAGCACGCGCAGCCAAGCGTATTGAATGGAGTTGGTGTCTTGAAACTCGTCGACCAGAATATGCTGGAAGCGGCGCTGATAGTGATCGAGAATCTGTGGATTCTTAAGCCAGAGCTCGTGGGAGCGAAGCAGAATCTCGCCAAAGTCGATCATGCCGCCGCGGTCGCAGGCGATTTCGTAGGCGCGATAGATGCGCAGCATTGTCTTGGTGTAATCATCGCCAAAGTCGTCGATATTGCTGGCACGCAGGCCTTCGTCTTTCTGGCCATTGATATACCACTGGCACTGCTTAGCGGGCCAGCGTTCGTCGTCGATCTGAAGCTCGCGGTTTATTCGCTTAATTAGCCGCAGTTGATCGTCGCTGTCGAGAATCTGGAAGTCTTGAATTAGACCCGCTTCCTGCCAATGCGTGCGGAGCAAGCGGTGGGCAAGGCCGTGAAACGTGCCCACCCACATGCCGCCAAACGACTGCCCCATCAGGGATTCGATGCGGTGCCGCATCTCACGCGCAGCCTTGTTGGTAAAGGTCACAGCGAGTATTGAAAAAGGCGACACCTGCTCTGCTTCTAATAGCCAGGCGATGCGATGCACGAGCACGCGCGTCTTGCCACTGCCGGCGCCGGCGAGCACGAGGAGGTGTTGGCTAGGGTTGGCAACGGCGTGGCGTTGTTCGTCGTTAAGCGAGTCGAGTATATGCGAGACATCCATCGGCGCATTTTACGCGCGGTTGAATAAGCATTACTAGCGCGGCGCGATTTTGGGGGTAAATTAGCGCAGCTTAACGAAGAATAATGACAACCACTTGCTAATGAGGAAGCGATCCTGTTTAGGGATTTCGAGCGTAGTTTGCTAGAATCTATTAATTACCTGCGGCGCCAACTGCGCCTGCTACATTGCAACACCGATTTAGGAGAAGACTATGTCTGTTCGTTCGGACAACGCGCAATTCGATTGGAAAGATCCGTTCCTCATGGAATCACAGCTCAGCGAAGAGGAGCGCCTCGTGCGCGATACGGCGCGCCAATATGCGCAGGAAAAACTGCTGCCGCGTGTTCGCGATGCCTATCGCAACGAGCAAACCGATCCGGAGATTTTCCGCGAAATGGGCGCACTTGGTCTACTCGGTTCAACTATCGAAGGCTATGGCTGCGCGGGCGTTAACTACGTGTGCTACGGCCTCGCCGCAAAAGAAATCGAAGCGGTCGACTCCGGCTATCGCTCGATGATGAGCGTGCAGTCGAGCCTAGTGATGCACCCAATCAACGAGTTTGGCAGCGAAGAGCAGAAGCAAAAATACTTGCCGAAACTCGCTACAGGCGAATACATCGGCTGCTTTGGTCTTACCGAACCTGACCATGGCTCCGACCCCGGCAGCATGGTTACACGCGCGCGCTCTGTCGACGGCGGGTTTAGCCTGAGCGGCGCCAAGAACTGGATCAGCAACTCGCCCTTCGCCGACGTCTTTATCGTGTGGGCGAAAGACGACGACGGCGTCATCGGTGGCTTCATTTTAGAGAAAGGCATGAAGGGGCTAAGCGCGCCCAAGATCGAAGGCAAGCTCGCGCTGCGTGCGTCGGTAACCGGCGAGATCGTGATGGACGAGGTCTTCGTGCCGGCAGAAAACAAATTGCCTAAGGCGCGCGGTCTAAACGGACCCTTCAGCTGCCTTAACTCTGCGCGTTTGGGTATTGCGTGGGGCGCACTGGGTGCAGGCGAAACGTGCTGGCACGCGGCGCTGCAATACACACTCGATCGCAAGCAATTTGGTCGCCCACTCGCGGCTAACCAGCTGATCCAAAAGAAACTCGCCATCATGCAAACAGAACTGTCGCTCGCGCTCCAGGGCTGTCTACAAGCCTGCCGTCTTAAAGACGAAGGCAAACTGGCAGTGCCACTGATTTCGCTTCTAAAGCGTAACTCTTGCGAGAAAGCATTGGCAGCAGCCCGCGAAGCACGCGACATGCTAGGCGGCAACGGCATCTCCGATGATTATCCGGTTATGCGCCACATGCAGAACCTCGAAGTGGTGAACACCTACGAAGGCACGTCGGACATTCACGCGCTAATCCTAGGTCGCGCGCAGACAGGCATCCAGTCGTTCACTGGCGGATAGGGAGGCGGGGGAAAGGGGTCTGACCCCTTTTCCCCGCCTCCCTTCCTCCCCTCTATACCCCCAGCACCACGCCGACAAAAATCGCCACGCCCACCCAGTTATTATGCAAAAACGCCTTAAAGCAGGGCTGCGGGAGTCGGTCTCGTATCAGAAACTGATGGTAGACAAACAGCAGCGCTGCCACGCCGACACCTAGATAATAGCCAGCCCCTAACTCGAACTGGGCGCCAGCAAGCCACCACGCAAGTAGCACCAGTCCTTGCAACGCACCGATCATCGCGCGATCGGCGTCGCCAAAAAGAATCGCAGTAGACTTCACACCAATCTTCAAATCGTATTCTCTATCAACCATCGCATATTGGGTGTCGTAGGCGACAGTCCACAGGCAGTTGGCGATAAACAGAAGATAAGCCGCGGGCGGTATTTGCGTTTGCACCGCGGTGAACGCCATCAGTATTCCCCACGAATAGGCGATGCCGAGAACGAGCTGAGGCAGATGTGTGATGCGCTTCATAAACGGATAGAGCGCAACCAGGGCAACCGCGCCAAATGACAGCATGATCGTCTCACGATTCGTGAAGAGCACAAGAATAAAACCGATCAATGAAAGCGCGACGAAGGCGGCGATAGCATCGCGTCGCGTAAGCTCGCCGGTCGCCAGCGGACGCGCTTGCGTGCGCGCCACGTTGCCGTCGATCTTCGCATCGGCAAAATCGTTTATACAGCAACCCGCCGAACGCATTACCGCGGTGCCAAGTGAAAAGATGAGAAGCAGATCGAGTCGCGGGAAACCGCCGCTTGCTATCCACAGCGCACCTACGGTCGGCCATAACAGAAGCAAAATGCCAATCGGACGATCGACGCGCATAAGTTTTAACAGCGCCGGGAGTTTGCTCTGAAAGCGACGAAGCGGGGAGATTAATCGCCCTTTAGTTTGCTTAGCGTGCTGCGATTCTTGCTGCATTTTTACGGCCACATCGAATATCGAAGCGCGATTATAAGCCCCAAGGCGTCACATGCAACGACGCACTTAAGACAAAAGCCTAGACATTCGCGTAATGAATATTCTCGCCGAGCCAGCGCCTCACGAGTGAATCGACCACCTGCGGATGATGGCCGAGCACATGGTCTGCCGCATCCTTAACATCGTCGAGCATAGCCGCGTCGCGAACGAGATCGGCAATGCGAAACTCCATGAGGCCGGTTTGTGCGGTGCCTAGCACCTGTCCGGGTCCGCGTAATTCTAAGTCTTTCTCGGCAATATAAAAGCCATCGTTACTCTCGCGCATCACGCCGAGACGTTCTTTACCGTTGCGCGAAAGTGGACTTTGATAGAGCAAAATACAATGGCTTTTTATCGAACCGCGGCCCACGCGTCCGCGCAGCTGATGAAGCTGTGCAAGACCCAACCGCTCGGGGTTTTCGATGACCATGAGACTCGAATTCGGCACATCGACTCCCACTTCGATGACGGTTGTGGCGACGAGCAAATTTATTTCGGCGGCTTTGAAGCGCGCCATCACCTCGGCCTTCTCAACAGGCTTCATGCGTCCGTGTACCAGACCAACCCGCACCTGCGGCAGTTGCTCAGCGAGTTGCTGTGCAGTTACCTCGGCAGCCTGACACTGCAACACCTCAGACTCGTCGATTAAAGTACACACCCAATAGGCTTGGCTCCGATTTTCGCAGGCCGCCGCGATTCGCTCGACCACCTCGCCCCGACGCTCGTTCGACACAATCAGCGTGTTAACCGGCGTTCGTCCCGGGGGAAGTTCGTCGATAATCGAATTGTCCAAATCTGCGTAGGCACTCATCGCGAGTGTGCGCGGTATAGGTGTCGCCGTCATCACGAGCTGATGCGGATTAATATTCATCGACGCTGCTTTCTCACGCAGCGCAAGCCGCTGCTGCACGCCAAAGCGGTGCTGTTCGTCAATAATAATAAGTCCGAGCTTCGCGTAGCTTACCTCGCCCTGAAAAAGCGCGTGCGTGCCGACAAGGATCTGGCAGAAACCGGCGGACACTCGCTCGAGCTGTTCGGCACGTGGTTTGCCCTTCTGCTTACCGCTGTGCCAGCCGACCTCTATACCGAGCGGTTCGAACCACTGCCTAAAATTAACCGCATGCTGTTCGGCCAGAATCTCGGTCGGCGCCATCAGCGCAACTTGATAGCCCGCGTCGATAGCACGCAGTGCCGACAGCGCCGCAACAACGGTTTTTCCCGAGCCTACGTCGCCTTGCAAGAGGCGCAGCATCGGCGTGGGCCGCGCGAGGTCTTCGCTTATCTCAGCGAAAGCGCGTTGCTGCCCGCCGGTTAAATCAAAAGGCAGCGCTGACAGAAAGCCGCGAATGAGTTGATTCTCGCCAACAAACTGCGGCGCTGCCTTCGCAGCCGTGTCATCTCGCAAACGGCGCAGACTCAGTCGGTGCGTGAGCAGCTCTTCGAACGCGAGACGAACGCGTCCGGGGTTAGGTGCATCGCGATCCCAACCGCCGAAGGCATCTGCAGTCGGCCGATGAATCTGTTTAATCGCCTCGGTGAGGCTAGCAAGATTAAATTTAGCCACAAGGTCTGCGGGCAGGTAATCTTCGATAGCGTCTTTACCAACGACCAACTCTACCGCTTGCCCGATAATACTCCGCAGCCTAGGCTGCATGAGTCCCTCGGTAGTTGGGTAGATTGGCGTCAGGGTGTCAGACACCTCTTGGTTGGCCTGCGACAGAGGTTTGTATTCTGGATGGAAGAGTTCAAAACCCGCGCGACCGTGTTTAACCTCGCCGTAAACACGCAGCTGTGTACCAACCGCGAGCGAGTCTTTTTGCGCCGCGCTAAAATGAAAAAATCGCAGCGTCATGCTGCCCGACGAATCCCTGAGGCTGCAGCGAAGACTTCGGCGTTTGCCAAACTGCAGGTCGCAGCTCGTCACCTCGCCCTCAAACTGCATGTATTCGCCTATCTGTGCCCGTGCGGCAAGGGTAATGCGCGTGCGGTCTTCATAACGCAGCGGCAAATGAAACAGCAGATCTTGAATCGACGTGATGCCAATAGCGGCAAGCTTTTTCTCGAGCGCGGGTCCTACGCCTTTTAGCCGCGCAGGCGACATAGCGTCGAGGCTCCGTGGCTTAGGCGCTATTGCAGCAATCGCGGTTTTTTTGCCAAGCCCGCCGGTGGTTGCCGAGCTCATGGGCTTTTAGCCTCGATGATCTTCAACATACTGGGGCTCGCTCAGGTTGCTTGCAGACTCTTAGAGACAGAGCACCGCGTCTATTTCGACAGCGACGCCTTTGGGCAGAGCCGACACTTGTATGGTCGCGCGCGCAGGATAAGGCTCGGTAAAATACTCTGCCATGATGGCATTAACCGCGGCAAAGTCGCCAAGGTCGGTTAGATAAATAGTCAGCTTTGCTGCGTGTGCGAGCGAGCCACCAGCTGCTGTACAAACCGCGATTAGGTTTGTAAATACCTGATGAGTTTGTGCCTCGATACCACCTTCGACTACCTCCATTGTCTCTGGTGCCAAAGGGATTTGGCCCGAGAGGAAAACCATCTGACCAGACTTAATTGCCTGCGAATACGGACCAATAGCGGCTGGTGCCGCGGCGGTTTGAATCGGTTCTAGCGTCGACATAGTTAATACCTTGGGAATAGATAATGGATAGGCGAAATGGCGAGCGCTAACTAGTCGTTAGCGCCTAAAATACTCTTAATCGTTTTGCGAACCTTGCGACTCTTAACGCGCGTCACTTTAAGCACCGACCGAATGAGTCGCACCTTCTTTAAAACGCGTGCCAGATGTACACGATTGCGGACATTGAGTGAGAGGTTAACGATGCTGAAGCGCGCATCGCGCTCGACAGTCGAAATGCGTTCGATGTTTGCCTCGCAGCCGGTAATGGTTGTTGCGAGTGTGGCAATTATGCCGCGCTGATTCTCGAGCTCAACACGCAGCTCAACCGAGAACTCGCCTTTCACATCCGGATCCCAGCGCACCGACACACACTTCTCGGGATCGTCGATTATTTCGGCCATGTTGTTGCAGTCCTCGGTATGAATCACCATGCCGCGGCCGGTGCTGATATGCCCGACAATAGGATCGCCAGGAATCGGATGGCAGCACTTTGCATAGCTCATCACCATGCCTTCGGAGCCGCGGATCTCTATCGAGCCTTGGCGGTTAGACTCTTCAACGGCATCCACCGCACTCAGTTCATCGTTGTCGCTCAGCCGCTGCGCGACCATAAACGACATGCGATTGCCTAGGCCAATCTCGGCGAGTAAGTCGTCGAGCGATTCGATCTGAGTTTGTTTAAGTACCGAGTCGATATTCGAGGGCGCCAACTCTTCGATTGTCGTGCCAAAGCCTGCGAGTGCTTTGGTAAGTAGCCGCCTGCCGAGTGCGACAGACTCAGACACTTTTTGGTTCTTTAAATAGTGGCGAATATTGCTGCGTGCCTTGCCCGTCACAACAAAACTTAACCAGGCTGGATTCGGCTGCGTGCCGGGCGCGGTAATAATTTCAACAGTCTGGCCACTTTGTAGCGGCTCGCTTAACGGCGCGAGGCGGCGGCTAATCCGACAGGCGACACACGAGTTGCCCACGTCGGTGTGAATTGCATACGCGAAATCTACGGCGGTTGAACCGCTCGGCAATTCGAAAATCGTGCCTTTGGGCGTAAAGACGTAAATCTCATCGGGGAACAGATCGATTTTTACGTTCTCGATAAACTCGAGTGAATTACCCGCGTGTTTCTGCAATTCGAGCAGGCCGTTTACCCATTCGCGCGCGCGGCCGTGCGCGTTACCCGGCAGGTCTTCGTTCGACTTATAAAGCCAGTGCGCGGCGATGCCGTTATTCGCCATCGCCTCCATTTCTTCGGTACGAATCTGAATCTCGATAGGCACACCGTGCATACCAAACAACGACGTGTGCAGCGACTGATAGCCGTTCGCTTTAGGGATCGCAATGTAATCTTTAAAACGTCCTGGCACGGGCTTGTACAAACTGTGCACGGCGCCAAGCACGCGATAGCAAGTGTCTGCCTTATCGACGACGATTCTGAACGCGTACACGTCCATAATTTCGGAAAACGATTTACGCTGGCTACGCATTTTTTCGTAGATGCTGTACAGGTGTTTTTCACGTCCACTGCAGCGGCCAACCAGCCCTTCGCGTTCGAGGCAAGCCTCGATCGAGGTTTGGATTTTGGTGATGATCTCTTTGCGGTTGCCTCTAATCGACTTTACTGCGGCGTCTATGCGTCGAGCGCGCATTGGATAGAGTGCGTTGAAGCCAAGCTCCTCGAACTCGACGCGCACATTGTTCATACCAAGTCGATTTGCGATCGGCGAATAAATGTCGAGCGTCTCGCGCGCGATGCGGCGTCTTTTTTCGGGGGTGAGCACTTCGAGCGTGCGCATATTGTGAAGGCGGTCGGCGATTTTAACCAAAATAACCCGCAGGTCTTTGGCCATTGCCATCGCCATCTTCTGAAAGTTTTCGGCCTGCGCCTCGGCGCGGCTCGAGAAAGTCATCTTGTTGAGCTTGCTCACGCCGTCGACGAGATCGGCTACGCTGGTGCCAAACTGCGACTTAATGGCAGTTTTAGTGATGCCGGTGTCTTCGATAACATCGTGGAGCATCGCGGCCATCAGGCTCTGCGGGTCCATGTGCATTTCGCACAAAATGCCGGCAACGGCTAAAGGATGGGTAACATAAGGTTCGCCGCTGCGACGAAATTGGCCTTCGTGCGCTTGCTCGGCATAGTAATAGGCGCGGCGGATGCCGTTAACCTGGTCGCGATTGAGGTATGAAGAGAGGCCCGACGCCAGCGAGTCGATATTATCAACGGGTGGGGCGATGGCTGTGATGGGCACTTAACACTCCCTCCTAAAGGCCTACTTCCGTAGACCCACCGTGTTCTCGATCAGCGGGGTACGCTTTCGACTCAACCCTCTAGTCTTCTACTTCTTCGGCCGCCGCCTGATCGCCGCTCACTTCCTCAGCACCGTCTGCAAGGATCACGTCGGCAGCAGCAGCTTCAATAGCCGCTTCGGCTTCGGCGAGCGCGCTCACTTCGGCTTCCATATCGATTTCTTGCATTTCGCTACGTGGCTTTGCCTTCAAAATGTCGGCGTTGACGTGTCCCTCGGCAATTTCGCGCAGGGCAATAACCGTAGGCTTATCGTTGTCTGCGGCGACCATCGGGTCTTTGCCACCCGTTTGGATTTGGCGGGCGCGCTTGCTCGACACCATGACGAGCTCGAAGCGATTGTCTACGTTGTCTAAGCAGTCTTCTACAGTAATGCGAGCCATTTCAGTACCTTATACCATTGTGGGGGCGTGCCCCGAATTTAGTCTTTTAAGATCCGCCGAGTTAATTTACAGCGGGTCAACGATTTTACGCAATGTTACGCGAAATTGCAGTCTTTTCAGTCAAATCAGCGAGTTAAATTGCCCTGGGACATCAATAAGTCGTTAATAGCTTATTAATAGCTCATCAACTAGCCATTAAGAAGCGCGCTGAGCATTGCCTCAAGGCGCTGCGATTGCACCTCGGCGCCAAGTCGCTGCGACACAATAATCGTTCTAAGCTCAGCTAAAGCCACGTCGAAATCGTCATTCACTACAATGTAGTCGGCTTCTTTAACATGCGAAATCTCGGCGACCGCTTGTTGCATACGGCGCGCAATCGTTTCGGCATCATCCTGCCCGCGCCCGGTAAGCCGCTGCGTGAGTGCCTCGAGTGAGGGAGGAAGTATGAATATAGAACATGCGGCGGGATGCTGCGCGCGGACTTGTGCCGCACCTTGCCAGTCAATCTCTAAAATGACGTCGATACCCAGCGCGAGCTGCTGGTTTACCCAAGTTTTGGAGGTGCCGTAAAAATTGCCATAGACCTCGGCGCTCTCAAAAAACTCATCCGATTCACGCATCGCGGCAAAGGCCGCTTTATCGACAAAATGATAGTTAACGCCGTCGACCTCGCCCT
>Ga0209198_1000455_pt1 | contig 37324 bp, 22 predicted proteins | sample COGITO_mtgs_1105_2_FD_184804 | JGI IMG/M metagenome (GOLD analysis project Ga0209198, IMG submission 184804) | Pelagic marine microbial communities from North Sea - COGITO_mtgs_110519 (SPAdes) (version 2) | ecosystem: Environmental > Aquatic > Marine > Epipelagic ...
AGATACTACAAATTGGAGTGCAATTGTTGGAGGTTCATCTGTTAATGTTGTCAACTCGTTAAACTCCACTTCAACCGTTGATGCACTGAGCGCAGCGCAAGGGAAAAACCTACAAGACAACAAGCTAAATACTAACAGTGTTATAAATTCAGCGACCTCAACATCAACAACAAGTCCTGTAAGTGCAGCCCAGGTAAGATTATTAGATATTGGAAAACTAGACAAAGTAGATGTGACAGGCACGGAGCAATTCATGGGGTATCAAATTAATGGTCGAGATGTATATCAGAAATATGTTAGTGGAACCTCACCAACAGGATTTACTAATTTGTATTTAGAGATTAACGGAGTAAACACCCTATTTTCTGTAGAAGGGGTTATCAAGCGAGATGCTCAACCTCAATGGCATTTAATATCACAAATGGGTAACGATCGCGATGGCCATGCAGGGGCGGTTTATCAAGAAAATGATGATATTGCCATGTATGGAGACGCTCTTTTAGCAGATTTTCAAGGGCAGTCCTTTAAAATTGTATTGAAGTACACGAAGTAGAGTGTTAGTGTATTGAGCTATAAAATTTTAAAAAACTTAGTAGATTAGCCTATCTTTGGTTTTTTAAATCGAAGATTTATCTTCTGCTCAATTATTTTTTTTGAAAGATACGTTTAAACATAAAGGACTTCGCAAGCAATTAGTGGCAACTTTGGTAACTAAAGGGATTACAAATTCAGCGGTCTTAGAGGCCATTGGATCGATTCCACGCCATCTTTTTATGGACTCCAGTTTTTTGGACCATGCGTACCAAGACAAAGCGTTTCCTATTGCAGCCAGTCAAACGATTTCACAGCCCTATACTGTTGCATTTCAATCCGAGTTATTGGAAGTTAAGCCATCTGATAAAATCCTTGAAATTGGCACAGGAAGTGGGTACCAAACAGCTGTGTTGTGCCTGTTAGGAGCGCATGTGTATAGTATTGAGCGTCAACTAGAACTCTTTAAAAAAACGAGTAAATTTCTACCTAAAATCGGTTATGTTGCCAAACGTCTCATTTTTGGAGATGGCTACAAAGGACTTAAAGATGAGGCGCCATTTGATAGCATCATCGTCACTGCAGGGGCGCCTTTTGTTCCAAAACCATTATTAGCACAATTAAAAATTGGAGGCCGTTTAGTCATTCCTGTTGGAGACGTTGATCAAATTATGACGCTTTACATCCGAAAAGGCGCTAAAGAATTTGAAAAACACGAATTAGGGAATTTTAAGTTTGTTCCGCTTTTAGAAAATAAAAACTAGAAACTAATCCCAAATAAGACCCCGTCGTTTACAAATCCAGATTGATACGATCTCACATAGTCAACTCGTAAAAAACGGTATTTTTTCCAACCGATATTATTAATCCCGATGCTCATTTCTTGATACGGGTTTTGAAACTTTGTAGAAAATCCATGTACGCCCACAATCAAGTTATAATTGAGTTTATTAATCAATGGTATCTTTCCTAAAATATAGCCATTAAAATCGTGCTCCACATGGTATTCTAAATAGTTTTCGGACGTACTAAAATCATAATACGCCACATTTTTAAATGACGTCAAATAATTACCACTCAAATTCACATGGGTTTGATTGCCATTAAAATGCTTAGAATCCATAAATGCTAGTTTGGAGTTCTCAAAAAAGGTGCCTCCCGAAATATTATAACTAAAATCACCTTTATTTTCAAGGCTAAAATTTTGAGATAAATTAACACTTAAATGGTCATAATTATAGTCGGAGTTGGTAGCGCCCATTCCTTTTTCAAAACTAAAATTTAACTTCGGGTATTTAGGTGTATTTAGGTTGTATTTATTTCCTGGGTAGCTCAGGTATTTTTGTCCAAATCGAATAGCCCCATCGAATTTAAACTTTAGGAGGTTATGATTTTCGAAGGGAGCGGATACAAAATTTAAGGCGTCTTTTGGATTGTTACTTGTGTATGATTTATCATCCTGATTTAGAGTCGTATAATCAGAGCTATTAAACAATGCCCTTCGGTTTTCAAAACTGATAGAAGTGCCTACTCTGAAACCATTAAAAAGTTCTTGACCATAGCGCGCTTCTATAAATCTATTTTCAAATAATTTCATGTAATTATCTTCAAAAAGTAAGCTGCTTAAGCTATTTATTAAATTCGAAATAGGTTCTTGATCATTAAACTGTTTTACTTTGATCCCTGCACTAAATGCGACATTTAAATCATTGATATTATTAAATTTATATCGGAATCCTAGCGTTCCCCGAACTTTTTGAGTGTCAAAACTGTAATTGATCTGACTTTTAAGCCTGAGGTATTTTTTAAACTTATCATAGCGTTTGGTGTAGTCAATCTCTAAATTTGAATTGAATCCTTGAACCGTATTAAAATTTAAGCCTTTTAATGGACTACTAATGCTAAATTCTTTGTGTTCAAAAGAATTTTCAAATGAGTACCCTGAAATTAAATTACCAAACTTAAATGTATTGTTTTTGGTATCCACCGAATCGCGATAGATTTTGGATTTTTTTAAAGTTTGAATACTATCTTTTTTAATGTAATCAGTGAATTCTTCACGGGTTAGAGGAACTGGACGAAGGGTGTTCCAATAAGTAGAATCTTTTTTATTAGCTTTGGGCGCAAATGCCAAAACTTCATTTGTAAAAACAGTCTCATCAAAATTTGTATTCAATTCATAATTGCTGTAGTTCGCTACAAAATTACCATCCCCTTCAAATCCTAGAATTTTATATTCAAAACCAATAGTTTGGGAACGAACCACCCAGTAATCCGTTTTCTCATCATAAGATAAATTTTGTTTAATAGTGACCAAATCAACTGCTGGGGTTTGAATTTGGCTGCCAGTCACTTGTAATTCAAGACCATAGATACTCCATTGGTCTTCCACAATATAAAGAACCCCCGAAAATACCCGATCGTTTTCACGACGTGGAATCACTTGAATTTTATTAATCAAATTTCCACGATTGTCATAGAATACACCTTCGAGTTTGTACCGATAATAATTAAAAGCATAGGTTGCAATTGGAGACACAATTTCGGAGTTTACAACCCCAATTGTATTCATGTAAAAGTTATAATCAACATCACTCGCATTGTTAAAGCTAAATCCATTTGAATCACCACTTACTTTTGAAGCAATAATATTTTCTGACAATTTATCAGGTTTTTGATATTTTATTTTGGAGATGGTTTCCGATAAATAAATAATTCCCGAGCGGGTGGAGTCTAATTCAATATCAAATTCCACTTCTTGACCCATAAATTTTTCGGGCGCATTTTTGATGCGAATCAGACCTTTAGAATAAAAATCGGCAGCATATGAATTGATGGTTTCTAAATGCGATTTTCGGGCAGCAATGGACGCCCTTATAATTCGATTTGCAGGGTTTTCATTTCTAGTGATGACCACTTCATTTAGGGAGATCGATTCTTCCACTAATTGAATGTTTAGTTCATGTGGAAACTGTTCCACTTTAATAACTTTAGTTTGTGTTTTAAATCCAATAAATTGGTAAACAATTGAATAGGTGCCTGGTTTTGAGAGGGCTAATTCATAATCACCTTGTTCATTTGAAGTCGTGCCCGTATAGGAATTTTCAATATAAATATTAACGTAAGGGATCGGTTGGTTTTTAACATCGGTGATCGTCCCTTTGAGTTGCGCGTTTACAGAAAGAGAACAAATAAGGAATAAAAATAAATAACGCATGTAGGTTTTTGGTTTAGGTTACATGAGTATAGACGATAATCTTAAAGAGATGTTACAAAAGTTACTTAAAATTCTTCTTTACACGATCTAAATCACGTTTATTATCACGGTCTTTGATGGTTTCCCGTTTATCAAATAGCTTTTTTCCTTTTGCTAAGGAGATCCTCAGTTTTGCAAACCCTTTATCATTGATGAAAAGTTTTAAAGGAATAATCGTTAGACCCGAATTTTTCACTTCTTTCTCAAGTTTTTTGAGTTCTTTTTTGTTGAGTAATAGCTTTCGTTCTGCTTTGGGGGCATGGTTATAATGATTTCCAAAATCATATTCTTGAATGGTCATATTAATCACAAAAAGCTCCCCTCGTAAATTAAACTCACAAAAACTTTCTGCAATCGATGCTTTACTCTCGCGAATGGATTTAATTTCGGTACCAGTTAATACAATACCAGCGATGTATGTATCTAATAGATCATACGTAAATCGTGCTTTTTTGTTTAATATGTTAACGGACTTTTTCATTGAAGGTCAAAACTAAGCAAATTATTAATCGATTGCTAGAGGTGTCTATAATTTATCGGAATTTTAATTAGTAGATTTTTTAAAACATCTTTTTAGTAACGGAATATTACAAAATAAAAAAAGCAATGCTTTTTTTATTTCTAAAATTCGCACTGCTTTTTAACTAACTAACCAACACTTATAAGACGATGTTTGTTGAGATTTGTTACAATTTTTCTGAAATTAAATCACTTTGATTCCTAAAGACCAATTGATTTTCGAAAGCATCTAATAAAATGATACTGTTGGAAGTAATGGTTCCTGCCAAAAGTTCTTTACTTAAGGCATTGAGGACTTCCTTTTGAAGGACTCGTTTTACTGGGCGCGCACCATATTCAGGTTGATAGCCTTTAGAGGCTAAGTATTGGATAGCCTCTGGCGTAGCGTCAAATGTGATTCCTTGAGTTTCAATAATTTTAGAAATTGATTTGAGTTGTATTGCGACAATCGATTCAATATCTTTTTTACTGAGTGGTGTGAATAAGATCGTGTCATCAATTCGATTTAAAAATTCAGGTCTGACCGACTTTTTCAATAATGCCAAGACCTCTACTTTAGCCGCTTCCATGGCTGTAGTTGAGTCTTTTAGAGTGTCAAACTGCGCTTGAATCAGCTCACTTCCTAAGTTTGAAGTCATGATAATAATGGTATTTTTAAAATCTGCTATCCGTCCTTTATTATCAGTTAAACGCCCTTCATCTAAAACTTGTAGAAGAATATTAAAGGTGTCGGGATGCGCTTTTTCAATTTCATCTAACAACACCACAGAATAGGGTTTACGACGAACGGCTTCTGTTAACTGGCCACCTTCTTCGTACCCCACATATCCAGGAGGGGCTCCTATCAATCGGCTGACCGAATGACGTTCTTGATATTCACTCATATCGATCCGAGTTAATGCATTTTCATCGTCAAATAAATAAGCTGCTAAGGTTTTAGCGAGTTCCGTTTTTCCAACCCCTGTAGTGCCTAAAAACAAAAATGTCCCAATTGGTTTTTGAGGGTTTTGCAATCCAGATCTACTTCGTCGAACTGCGTCACTCACCGCTGTGACCGCTTCATCCTGCCCAATAACTCTTTTGTGAAGCTGTTTTTCGAGCGTTAATAATTTTTCACGCTCAGATTGAATCATTTTAGTCACTGGGATTCCAGTCCATTTGGCAACAACTTCTGCGATATCTTCATAGGTAACTTCTTCCTTTATCAAAGCCGTTGATTGGTTTTTAATCAGCTCTTTTTGGAGGACTTCCAAATGTTCTTGAGCCTCTTTTATTTTGCCATAACGAATTTCGGCTACGGCTCCATAATCACCATCACGTTCTGCACGTTCTGCTTTGTTTTTAAACTCTTCAATATCAGATTTAGCTGCTTGTACACGATCTACCAAATCTTTTTCACTGCGCCATTTGGCCTCCAAATCGTTACGCTCTTCTTTGATATTAGCCAGATCGGCTCTTAAAGATTTGAGCTTAGTTTCATCTTTTTCTCTTTTAATAGCTTCAATTTCAATTTCTAGTTGCCGAACTTTTCGATCCAAAACATCTAATTCTTCAGGTTTTGAATTTATCTCCATACGTAATTTTGAAGCTGCTTCATCCATCAAATCAATTGCTTTATCAGGTAAAAAACGATTGCTAATGTATCGGGTTGAAAGTTCTACGGCTCCAATGATAGCTTCATCTTTGATGCGCACTTTGTGATGTGTTTCATACGTTTCTTTCAGCCCTCTAAGTATAGAGATTGCACTTTCTGTATCGGGTTCATCAACGATTACTTTTTGAAAACGACGTTCCAACGCTTTGTCTTTCTCAAAATATTTTTGATATTCATCTAAGGTCGTTGCTCCAATGGCTCTGAGCTCTCCGCGAGCAAGTGCGGGTTTCAAAATATTGGCGGCATCCATAGCACCTTGTCCGCCACCGGCTCCAACCAATGTATGAATTTCATCGATAAAAAGAACGATATCTCCTTCGCTTTGTGTAACTTCTTTGATGACTGATTTTAAACGTTCTTCAAACTCCCCTTTATACTTTGCACCTGCGATTAAGGCGCCCATGTCGAGGGCAAAAATTTGTTTATCTTTTAAGTTTTCAGGAATATCTCCTGCAATGATTCGATGTGCTAAACCCTCTGCAATCGCTGTTTTTCCTGTGCCTGGTTCGCCGACCAGTATAGGGTTATTTTTGGTGCGTCTAGATAATATTTGTAAGATTCGTCTGATCTCCTCATTACGCCCAATCACAGGATCTAAACGGTTGTCTTTAGCCATTTGATTGAGATTGGTAGCATATTTATTTAGTGCGTTATAGGTGTCTTCTTGGCTTTGTGATGTTACAGAATGTCCTTTACGCAGACTTTCTATCGCACCTTTAAGGTCCTTTTCGGTCACTCCTTGGTCTTTTAACATTTGTGCAATTGAGGACTTCGAAGCAAAAATTGCAATCAGTAAATCTTCGATCGCCACAAACTCACCTCCCGATTTTTTGGACTCCAAATCAGCCTTTTGAAGCGTCTTAGTCGTCTCTCTCGATAATTTCTGATCCCCATTGCTCACGGTCGGAAAATGCTCCAGTGCTTTATTTAGTAATTGCAATAGCAAATCAAGATTAATATCTAATTTTTTTAATAAAAAGGGGAGGACATTTTGATCGATTTCATAAATCGCTTTAAATAAATGTTCATTTTCTATTTGAGAATGTCGGTAGCCCAATGCAATTTGTTGGGCTTGTTGTAGGGCTTCTTGTGATTTTATTGTATAATTGTCAAAGTTCATAATGGGTGTTTTTATAGTACTATTGGGTCAATAATCTTACCATATAAACAGTCAAGACAAAATGACACTAAACCACTTAAATAACTGACTTTTAGTCAGTTTTGTAATTATTAAAATTTAATTTATGGGAATTTTTAATTCATTATTTAAACCTAAAACCGAAGGCATTAACTGGCCAGGAGTCCAACTAGAATCCATGGATCAATTGGAAGCTATAATTAGCACTTCAAATACAATACCTCAATTGATTTTTAAGCATTCGACTCGTTGCAGTATCAGTCGGTTTGTGCTATCAGATTTTATGGCACATTTCTCCTATTCAGATACTGAATTTGGCGCCAATTATTTAGACTTGTTAAATCATCGAGACATCTCTGGTGCCATTGCAGAACGCCTTGGCGTTGTCCATCAATCACCACAATTGATTGTGATAAAAAATGGAAAAGCTATTGCACATGCATCCCACGAAGGGATTAATGAACTGCAACTAAGTCAATTTATATAATCGACTAAATACCGAGTTCGTCTAAAAGTAAGATTAGTTTCTCGCTCGATGGGCGAGGGGCATCTGCGTCAATAATATTTCCATTAGGATCTATTAATATAAATCGTGGGATTCCACTAATTTTATAATCTTGTATGAAGTCGGCTTTCCATCCATTTCCTGAAAACAATTGAACGCCCGATAATTCTTTTTCACTCACCATTGTTTTCCAAGCTTTGTGGGCTTTCTCTAGCGTTCCACTACGACGAGCATCGTCCACAGAAATACTAATAAACTCAATATTTTTAGCATGGTATTTTGATTCTAATTCTTGTAAAAATGGAATTTCAACTTTACAAGGCCCACACCAAGTTGCCCAAATATCAACATACACAAATTTTCCTTTAAAGTCGCTTAATGAACTGACACCCCCTTTATGATTTTCATAATTTGTAAACTCAGGAGAGGCCATTCCTTTGGGAAACAACGTTTTCATTCCTTGTTTTTCTAAGAAATAATCATAATACGATTTACGCATCAATTTTAAATTCTCAGACTGTTCTTCAAAAAAAGCAGTATCCAGTTGTTTAAACTCATTTTTTAAAGAATTATAGGCAACTTCTAAATCATTAAATGATTTGGAAAACTCAGCTTCAGATCCCTCAAAAAGATCTTCTGTAAGGTATTTTTCTTGCAAAAGATTATTGGTGATTATGAAATTACTTTTATCGGCTCCGTCTCCCTTAAATTTTAAAGTTTCGTCAAAAGCTTTGGTGTCTAATGTGAAAGAAGTTGAGTTGTTATTTTTTAAATAGATCATTCCCACTTCATTACCATCAAAAAAGGTAAAAAGGCCTTCTTTTATATGAAGGGTGTCGCTAAAAGTTCCATCATCATTTACTTGAATTTCTTTTTTGTATCCATCTCTATTGCTGATGGTTATTTTTTTAAACTCATTAGAATTCGTGATTTCCCCAGAGAGCGTCACATAGTTTTTAGGCGTTTCTGTACAAGAACTGAATATTAATAAAGATAAAAGTAGAGTGAAAAATGCTTTCATGATATTGTAGTTTATTTGAGTTATTTTTCAAAAGTAAGTTAATCCACTTACTAAATTAATAAATTAACAATTATTTGTATATCTACTGTGGAATGTTCAATTTTGAAGTATAAAACAACAATCAAATGCATATAATTAGTTCGAAATCGTTAAGCTTGTCGGATCTTAGAACCCTTATTTTTGAAGGTTCAAAAATAAAGCTTTCATCTGAAGTCATACAAAAAATTCAGGAGTGTCGGGAGTATTTAGATCAAAAAACAGCAACGACTTCAGAGCCTATTTATGGAATTAACACTGGCTTTGGCGCTTTGTGTGATGTAAGGATTCAATCCGAAAACCTCACGAAATTACAAGAAAACCTAGTCCGGTCTCATGCTTGTGGGATGGGAGAGTTGGTTCCAAAACCCATTGTAAAGTTGATGCTTTTATTAAAAATAAAATCATTGAGTTATGGTCATAGTGGGGTGCAATTAGCCACTGTTAACCGATTGGTTGCTTTTTATAACAATGATATTTTACCAGTAATATATACCCAAGGGTCTTTAGGAGCTTCTGGAGATCTGGCACCCTTGGCACATTTGGCATTACCACTGCTTGGCGAAGGAATGGTTTGGTATAAAGGCACTCAAAAGCCTACTTCTGAAGTTTTAGAAGGGTTTGATTGGCGTCCAATAACCCTTCAATCGAAGGAAGGCTTGGCCTTACTGAATGGCACACAGTTTATGACTGCTTACGGCGTACATTGTTTATTGAAATCTCACAAATTATCCTATATGGCCGATATGATAGGAGCTTTGTCATTAGATGCTTACGATGGCCGGATTGAGCCTTTTGACCCTTTGGTGCATCTGGTGCGTCCTCATAATGGACAGATAAAAACGGCAGCCCGTATTCTCCTTTTTTTAGAAGACAGCGACTTAATGAAGCAGCCGAAACCACATGTTCAGGATCCGTACTCATTTCGATGCATGCCACAAGTTCACGGCGCAACCAAAGACACGCTGTCTTTTGTAAGCAATACTTTTATAACCGAAATAAACGCCGTCACTGACAATCCTAATATATTTACCAAAGACGATAAGATAATTTCGGGAGGAAACTTTCATGGACAACCTTTAGCATACGGGTTCGATTTCTTAAAAATTGCCATGGCCGAATTGGGTAATATTTCGGAGCGAAGAACCTATCAATTGATCACAGGCTTAAGGGGGTTGCCTTCGTTTTTGATCGATAAATCGGGTTTAAATTCGGGGCTTATGATACCTCAATATACCGCTGCGAGTATTGTGAGTACAAACAAACAATTAGCGACGCCCGCCAGTGTCGATTCTATCGTTTCTTCCAATGGGCAAGAAGACCATGTCAGTATGGGCGCAAATGCGGCTGTGCAAGCCTATCAAATTTTAGAAAACGTCGAACGAATTTTAGCGATTGAGTTGCTGACTGCTTCTCAGGCATTGTTTTTTAGAACCAAAAAAACATCTCCATTTCTATCAGCGATTATTTTTAGTTTTAGATCTGAAATCCCAAAAGTCACAGAAGATAGAATGCTTCATAATGATATTGTAAAAGCCGTTGATTTTATTCAAACACTCGAACTAGAAAATGATCTTTTGTTCAATTAAGCCATAAAAAAAGCCCCACATTGTGAGGCATTTTTTTTAAGATTCTTTCGCCTTATTGGGCGATGTTATTTTGATTTCTAATTTAGAATCATCTTTGCCAATATCTAGCGTAATGGTATCGCCTTCATGTACATTAGACTTGATAATTTCTTCGGCTAGAGCATCTTCAACGTATTTTTGAATGGCACGTTTTAGGGGGCGGGCACCATACTGTTTGTCAAATCCTTTTTCGGCAATAAAACTTTTTGCTTTTTTACTTAATTTCAGTGTATACCCTAGTTCCGAAATACGTTCAAGGAGTTTGCTAAGCTCGATATCAATAATGATATCAATATCTTCTTTTTCTAAGTTGTTGAATACGACTACATCATCAATCCTATTTAGAAACTCAGGTGCAAATGCTTTTTTAAGAGCGTTTTCGATGACGCTTCTCGCATTTGAACTTTCTTGCGATTTTTGTGCCGAAGTTCCAAATCCAACGCCAGAACCAAAATCTTTCAGTTTTCGAGCGCCAATATTAGAAGTCATAATAATAATGGTGTTGCTGAAATCAATTTTTCGACCTAAGCTGTCTGTTAAAAATCCATCATCTAAAACTTGAAGGAGCATATTAAAGACGTCGGGATGTGCTTTCTCGATTTCATCTAAAAGAACAACGGCATAGGGTTTGCGTCGAATTTTTTCGGTGAGCTGACCGCCTTCTTCATACCCTACATATCCTGGAGGTGCCCCTACCAATCTTGAGATTGCAAATTTTTCCATGTATTCGCTCATGTCAATTCTCACTAGGGCATCTTCACTGTCAAATAATTCTCTGGCAAGAACTTTAGCGAGTTGTGTTTTACCAACGCCTGTTTGTCCTAAAAATATAAATGACCCAATGGGCTTATTGGGATCTTTAAGTCCAGCACGATTCCTCTGAATCGCTTTCACAACCTTTGAAACTGCTTCGTCTTGGCCAATCACTTTGCCGTTAATGAGCTCAGGGAGTTTTGATAATTTATTACTTTCTTTTTGTGCAATTCGATTTACAGGAATACTGGTCATCATAGACACTACTTCTGCCACGTTTTCTTCGGTGACCACAATACGGTTTAATTTGGAATCGGTTTCCCATTTTTCCTGCGCTTCTGCAAGGCTTTTTTCTAAACGTTTTTCGTCATCTCTAAGTTTAGCTGCTTCTTCATATTTCTGTTTTTTAACGACCGAATTTTTAGTCGCTTTCACTTCTTCAAGTTCTGCTTCTAATTCAACAATTTGATTTGGCACATTAATATTGGTGATGTGGACTCGCGAGCCGGCCTCATCCAATGCATCAATTGCTTTGTCAGGTAAAAACCGATCGGTCATGTAGCGATTTGTTAGTTTGACACAGGCTTCAATAGCGGCATCTGTATAATCGACATTATGATGATCTTCGTATTTGTTTTTAATATTATTTAAAATCTCAATGGTTTCCTCAACGGTGGTCGGCTCTACAATGACCTTTTGAAAACGACGTTCTAGTGCGCCATCTTTTTCGATATGTTGTCTGTATTCATCAAGTGTTGTCGCTCCAACACATTGTAGTTCGCCACGTGCTAAGGCAGGCTTAAACATGTTAGAAGCATCTAAACTTCCGGTGGCGCCACCAGCACCGACAATGGTATGAATTTCGTCAATAAATAAAATGATGTCATCATTTTTTTCAAGCTCATTCATCACTGCTTTCATGCGTTCCTCAAATTGACCACGGTATTTTGTACCGGCCACAATACTCGCTAAATCTAAAGTCACGACGCGTTTATTAAATAAGATTCGTGAGACCTTTCGTTTGATAATTCGAATGGCCAAGCCTTCTGCTATGGCCGATTTGCCGACACCGGGTTCGCCAATGAGTAAAGGGTTGTTTTTCTTTCGGCGACTCAAAATTTGAGACACTCGTTGGATTTCTTTTTCACGTCCTACAACAGGATCTAATTTTCCTTCTTCAGCCATGGCTGTAAGATCTCTACCAAAATTGTCTAGAACAGGTGTTTTAGACTTTTTGGTCCCTTTCTGAGTTCCACTTTGACCAAATGAACTGTCTTTGTCATCTTCTTTTGGGAGGTCTTCACTTGGAAAAGATTCTGCTTTAGGAGTACTATCAGTGTATGAGTCGTCGTTTGTGATCATATATTTAAATTGTTCTTTTACACCCTCGTAATCCACTTTTAGTTTATTTAAAAGTTTCGTTGTAGGGTCGTTTTCGTTTCTCAAAACACATAGAAGTAAATGTGCCGTATTTATAGATTTACTTTGAAAGAGTTTGGCTTCCAAAAAAGTTGTTTTTAAAGCGCGTTCTGCTTGCCGTGTCAAATGAAGATTTTTCTTTTCGTTGGAAGAAACCATGATACTGGGATTGGCAGGACTCAGAATTTCTACTTTGCGACGCAAATGACTCAAGTCAATATCCAATGCATTTAAAATATCGATTGCTTTGCCATTGCCATCTCTTAAAAGGCCCAACATAAGGTGTTCGGTACCAATAAAATCATGACCCAGACGTAGCGCTTCTTCTTTACTAAAAGAAATTACATCTTTAACTCGAGGGGAAAAATTATCATCCATAAGTGTTCTTTGGTTAAAAATACAAATTCAGAGGCATTAAATCAAAAACTATACCTCATTTATTTTCATTTATACAAATGATAGTAAAAACTAATTAAAATCAAAATTTTATGCTCTGTATTTATTAACGATTTCGCTTCTTTAAATTGTTGATAAATTTGATTAAAAAAGCCACAGAAATTCGCTTAATAATAATTTGAAAAGTAGTATATTAGCTTGGTTATAAAACATACAAAAATATAGTGTAAAATGATAGAAGGCGAAAAGTTAATCCCCATTAATATTGAAGATGAAATGAAGTCGGCCTACATCGATTATTCGATGTCGGTTATTGTGTCTCGAGCACTTCCTGATGTAAGGGATGGTTTGAAGCCTGTTCATCGCAGGGTATTGTTTGGAATGCACGAACTTGGTGTGAGGTCTAATACTGCTCATAAAAAATCTGCAAGAATTGTTGGGGAAGTTTTAGGAAAGTATCACCCCCATGGAGATACGTCTGTGTATGACGCCATGGTTCGTATGGCTCAAGAATGGAGCTTGCGATATATGTTAGTTGACGGACAAGGAAATTTCGGATCGATTGATGGCGATAGTCCTGCGGCAATGCGTTATACGGAAGCCAGAATGCGTAAAATATCGGAGGATATGCTTGCGGACATTGATAAAGAAACAGTAGATCACAAGTTAAATTTTGATGACACCCTGCAAGAACCAACGGTTTTACCAACCCGAATCCCAGGACTATTAGTCAATGGTGCATCTGGGATCGCAGTAGGGATGGCGACCAATATGCCGCCTCATAATCTTACTGAAGTGGTAGACGGAATTACAGCCTATATTGAAAATCCTGAAATAGAAATAGATGAATTAATTACACATGTCAAAGCCCCCGATTTTCCAACTGGTGGAATTATTTATGGCTATGATGGTGTCAGAGAAGCCTTCAAAACAGGCCGTGGTCGAGTGGTCATGCGTGCAAAGGCTAATATTGAAGAAGTAAACGGACGTGAATGTATCATTGTGACCGAAATCCCTTACCAAGTCAATAAAGCCGATATGATTAAGAAAACGGCCGATTTGGTAAATGATAAAAAAATGGAAGGTATTTCTACCATTCGTGATGAATCAGATCGAAACGGAATGCGTGTTGTATATGTCTTAAAAAGAGATGCCATTCCTAACATTGTTTTAAATAAACTCTATAAATATACAGCACTACAATCGTCTTTTAGTGTCAATAATATTGCGTTGGTAAATGGCCGCCCAGAAATGTTGAATCTGAAAGATATGATTCATCATTTTGTAGAACACCGACATGAAGTGGTGGTTCGACGTACTACTTACGAGCTTAGAAAAGCAGAAGAACGCGCTCATATCTTAGAAGGTTTAATTATTGCTTCCGATAACATTGACGAAGTCATTGCCATCATCAGAAGTTGTTCGAATGCAGAAGAAGCCCGAGAAAAATTAATAGAACGTTTTAAACTCAGCGAGATTCAATCCAAAGCGATTGTTGAAATGCGATTAAGACAATTAACAGGTTTAGAGCAAGATAAGTTACGTGCTGAGTATGAAGCGATCATGAAAACGATTGATGACTTGAAAGATATTCTTGACAAAAAAGAACGTCGAATGTTAATTATTAAAGACGAACTTGCTGTTGTTAAAGATAAGTATGGTGATGAGCGTCGTTCTGTAATCGAATATGCAGGAGGCGATTTATCAATTGAAGATATGATTCCGAATGAGCAAGTTGTCATTACAATTTCACATGCAGGTTATATCAAACGAACGTCACTAACCGAATATAGAACTCAAAACAGAGGCGGGGTTGGACAAAAAGCATCGACCACACGTAACGAAGATTTCCTAGAACATTTATTTGTTGGAACCAATCACCAGTATATGTTATTTTTCACTCAAAAAGGAAAATGTTTCTGGATGCGTGTGTATGAAATTCCAGAAGGAAGTAAAACGTCTAAGGGGCGTGCCATTCAAAATTTAATAAATATTGAGCAAGATGATAAAGTCAAAGCCTTTATTTGTACACAAGATCTAAAAGATGAAGACTATACCAACTCACACTATGTGATTATGGCAACTAAGAAAGGACAAGTTAAAAAGACGTCCTTAGAACAGTATTCTCGACCACGAACCAACGGAATTAATGCCATTACTATTAAGGAAGATGATGAATTATTAGAAGCAAAACTAACCACTGGCGAAAGTCAAGTTATGCTCGCCTTAAAATCAGGAAAAGCCATTCGTTTTGAAGAAGCCAAAACACGTCCAATGGGTCGTGGTGCTTCAGGCGTTCGCGGGATTACTTTAGCCCATGATTCAGATGAGGTGATCGGAATGATTGCTGTTGATGATATGGAAAGTAATATCCTTGTGGTTTCAGAAAATGGGTATGGGAAACGTTCGAGCTTAGAAGATTACCGAATCACAAATAGAGGAGGAAAAGGCGTTAAAACAATATCAATTTCTGATAAAACAGGTGATTTAGTCTCCATCAAAAATGTAACTGATGAAGATGATTTAATGATCATCAATAAATCGGGTGTAGCCATTCGATTGGCTGTGGAGGATTTAAGAGTCATGGGGCGTGCCACACAAGGGGTTCGTTTAATTAATCTTAAAGGGAATGATTCCATTGCAGCTGTCGCGAAAGTCATGCGTGAAGATGAAGAAGATATCGAAGCTATTGAAACTTTAACAGATGAAGGTGCTGGCGAAATCAGTGATAGTCAAACAGATGGCACAACTATTGATACTCAAGAAGAAGAATAACAATTAAAATTATATTATAATGAATAAGTATTTTGTATTTGTATTAGCATTAACTCTAGGGTTTTCTGCGATTGCACAAAAAAAAGAATTAAAAACAGCTGCTAAAGAATTGAAAAAAAACAATTTAGAAGCCGCCGTAACTGCCCTAGATGCTGCTGAAGCATTGATGTCTCAAATGGATGATAAGTCTAAGAGTCAATATTATTTATTAAGAAGTAAATCGTTGTTTAATAATGGAGAAGCTGATTTTAGCGATGTCCAAAAAGCTGCGGAAGCTCTAAGCTCGATAACGAGTTCATCTTTTGAACAACAGGCTATTGCTCAGAAGCAATTGATCTTTGCACATTTAGTAAATACAGCGAGTAGTTTGTATGAGAAAAATGATTACCTAAACTCATCTGATCATTTTGAAAACGCTTATCGTTTGTCTCAAAAAGATACGTTGTATTTGTATTATGCGGCCTCTACAGCCGTAACAGCAAAAGCATACGACAAATCACTTTCCATGTATGAAGAGCTAAAATCGTTAGGGTTTACAGGGATCGAAAAACAATATTTTGCAACCAATAAAGAAGACCAAAAAGAGGAGTCTTTTAATAGTAAAGTATTAAGAGATGTGTCTGTTAAATCAGGAACTCATACGTCACCAACGGATAAGTTAACCGATTCTAAGTTTCCTGAAATCATTAAAAATATTGCTTTAATTTATGTTGATTTAGGCGACAATGATAAAGCTTTAGAAGCGATGTTATTAGCGCGCTCGGAGAATCCAGATAATGTAAATTTACTTCTTACGGAGGCGAATGTGCACTACAAAATGGGGAATGTTGAAAAATTTAAAGAGCTTTTAGAAATGGCGACTCAAATGGATCCAAACAATGCGGAGCTTCAATATAACTTAGGGGTTGTTTCTGCGGAGTCTAATGACATTGAAAATGCCACAAAATATTACCAGAATGCAATTGAATTAAAGCCAGATTATACGAATGCCTATATCAATTTAGCGGCGCTAATATTGGGGCAAGAAGAAGGCATTTTGAGTCAAATGAACGCTCTAGGATCTTCTGCTTCGGATGATAGAAAGTATGATCAACTCAAAGCAGAAAGAAATAAATTGTATTTAGATGCGATTCCATATTTAGAAAAAGCAATTGGGATAGATTCAACTAATTTTCAAGCGGCTAAAACCTTGTCAAATATTTACAGTGCAACTGGAAATACAGAAAAATTTAAAGAGTTTAAAGCACTAGCTGAATCACTAGAAGAATAATTAATTCTTAACAATTATAAGACAAAAGCCATTCAATTTGAGTGGCTTTTTTTATGGGATTATTTTTTTGATAACTCTTAGTTTGTGAGAGTGTGTTTTAGTGTCTACATTATAAATGCCACTTTGATCTAAGAGATCGATCCGGACTTTACCATGTGCGTGAATAATATGATGGTCCTCCATAATAATACCCACATGAATGATATCGCCTTCATTATTGTCAAAAAAAGCTAAATCACCCGGTTCACTTTCTTCTATGAAACTAAGAGCTTCCCCTTGGGAGGCCTGTTGTGAAGCATCTCTTAAAATTTTGAAACCATTTAGTTTATAAACCATTTGAATAAACCCAGAACAATCAATTCCAAAAGGCGTTTTCCCACCCCATAAATAGGGTGTATTTAAATATAATAAGGCGGTTTCAATAAGTTTGGATTTAACCTTATTTCCAACGGATTCAACTCCTTCAAAAGTGTGATTTAAGTAGGAGAGGCCATTCAGAGTTGAGCCTAATAAAATAGGATGTAATTGCTGTTTTTGATTGGATATAAAATCAACCAAATCCATTGCCATTGAAGGATCGGATTTATGAAGGTGTTTGTAGTCGGATTCTTCAATGAATTGAAACTGCTTATTATCTATCCAGCCTTCATAGCTGTCAAATCCCAATCGAATTCGACTCCAAGATTTTCGATGTTCCAGAACTTTAAAGTAATCACCATAGAGAACTTGAGAAACCAATTCGCTGGAGTCAGAAGCTTCAGATCTTAAAGCGACAACGCTTAAATAGCAAAGGCCGTATTGCATTGCTTATATATTTCGTTCGAGGATTAATGCCGAAGCACCGCCACCACCATTACAAATGGCTGCAGCTCCAATTTTTCCATTATTTTGTTCCAGAACACTTAATAGTGTCACCACAATTCTTGCCCCCGAACATCCTAATGGATGTCCTAAAGAAACCGCGCCGCCATTGACATTAACATTCGTGTCATTGAGTTCTAAGAGTTTCATGTTTGCGAGTCCAACGACTGAAAAGGCTTCATTAAATTCAAAAAAGTCAACATCAGAAATACTCATATTTGCTTTTGCAAGTGCTTTTGGCAATGCTTTTGAGGGTGCGACGGTAAACCATTCGGGTGCAGTTGCTGTATCCGCATAGCCTTTGATCGTTGCTATGGGTTTCAGTCCAAGTTCTTCAGCTTTATCTTTACTCATTAGGATCAATGCAGCAGCTCCATCATTTATGGTAGAGGCGTTTGCAGCGGTGACAGTCCCATTTTTTGTGAAAGCTGCACGTAGACTAGGTATTTTATCTAAACGAACGTTTGTGAATTCTTCATCGGTATCCACGATGATCGGTTCGCCTCTTCGTTGCGGTACTGATACTGGTACCACTTCGGAATTGAATTTACCTGAATTCCATGCATCGGTTGATCGTTTATAGGATTGTATGGCAAAAGCATCCTGATCTTCCCTAGAAAAATTATATTTTATGGCACAGTTATCGGCAAATACGCCCATGGCTTCTTGTGCATAGGCATCTACCAATCCATCTTTTTGAAGGCCATCCTCAACCATAATTGGTCCAAATTTTTGACCCGATCGCGCCTGTTGATAATGCGGAATTGAACTCATGTTTTCCATACCACCAGCGACAATAATATCAGCATCGCCCAAAGCAATCGATTGGGCCGCTTGCATAATGGTTTTCATACCTGAAGCACACACTTTATTAACGGTAGTGCAAGGAACAGAATCGGGGATACCCGCCTCAATGGCGGCTTGTCTTGCAGGCGCTTGTCCTGTGCCAGCTTGGACGACATGACCCATTAAAACTTCTTCTACCAAATTGGGATTTAAATTGATTTTATCGAGAGCACCTTTTATAGCGATTGCACCTAGTTTTGGTGCAGCAACAGACGATAGGGCCCCTAAAAAACGCCCTATTGGGGTTCTCGCGGCGGATACAATTACAACGTCTTTACTCATAGATCAGAATTTAGAGATGTTCCTTGCGAAAATAACTAAAATTTAGGATATATAAAGTAGGATTATTCTAATATGGGAAGAAAATGCACTTCTTTTTATTACTTTTGGGTATTATCAAGATCATAATAGTTGGATTGGTTGAGGTCTTTAGTTTTAAGAGTCAACTAATTTTTTAATTTTTAAAACTGTCTAATAACTGCGATGAAAGACCTAATTAATATTTTCCATAAAAATCATTCCTTAATTTATAAGGTCTTTCTTTTTGTGCTAACCACGTTTGTTATTGTTTATTTATTTCCGAAAAGTGGAACATTTAGATATAGTTTTGAAAAAGGGAAACCTTGGCAGTCTGAAAATTTATACGCACCTTTTGATTTTGCAATTAAAAAAACAGCCGAAGAAATTGAAATAGAAAAACAGCAAATTATAAAGCAGTCCCCTGTTTTTTTTGATGTTGATACGCTCGTTATTTCTAATGTAAAAAATGAATATGCAACCGCATTTGAGCGGTTGTTTTTTGAACTTCCAAAAGATCAAATCAGATTTGATTTGTTTGACAATGGAGCCCAGCTTTTAGATCAAATATACCAGAGCGGCGTGGTTCAGGATCAATTTGATTATGATGCTAACCAACCCATTTCTATTTTGGTTAATAAAACACAAAGTGGCGTCAAACCTTTTGATAGTTTTTTTCTTCAAACTAATTTAAAATCTTTTATAGAATCCAATATCAGTGAATTACAATTAGAGGCCTATCGTCAACGCTATTTAGCCCTCTTTTTTGATGTAGTAAAGCCCAATACAGGACTCAATAAAGCACTCACACAGATTTCACTCGATGAACGATTAAATCAAATGAAACTCGTTAGAGGGCGTGTCGATAAGCAAACTCTTATTATTTCTAAAGGGGAAGTGGTTCAAGGGGATAACTATGCAGTATTAAATTCGTTGGAATCAGAATATGAATCTCAAGTTTGGACGGATTCAAACTATACGCTCGTCGTGATTGCATATACTGTTTTGGTGTCATTAGCTTTGTTGATGCTTTTATTATTTATGAAAAAATATAGGATTGAAGTATTTTCAAACAATACCAAAGTCACATTTATCTTTTTCAACATTGTTTTGATGGTCCTTTTAACCACCTTGGTTGTTAATTATAATTCGTCTTATATTTATATAGTTCCGCTTTGTATTTTGCCCTTAATATTAAAAGCTTTTTTTGATGCTCGTTTAGGACTGTTCACACACGTTATTACTGTATTGTTACTGGGTTTTGTGGTTGCAAACAACTATGAATATATGTTTTTGCAAATTATCGCAGGGATTGTCACCATATTAACCGTTTCCGAACTTTATAAACGTGCTAATTTATTTATCTCTGTCGGACAAATCACCCTCATATACATCGTATCCTATTTTTCATTTTTTGTAATTCATGAAGGCAGTATCGATAATTTACAATGGGAAACTTTTTTATTGTTCGTTTTGTGTGGATTAGCAACCTTGTTTGTTCAACCGCTTATCTATGTGTATGAAAAACTCTTTGGACTGGTGTCCGATGTGTCGTTGTTGGAGCTTTCAGACACCAATTCTAAGTTATTAAAAGAATTGTCTAACAAAGCCCCGGGAACCTTCCATCATTCTTTAAATGTGGCTAACCTTGCGGAAGCGGCTGCCAATGAAATTGGAGCCAACGCCATGCTAGTTAGAGTTGGGGCCTTGTACCACGATATTGGAAAAATGACCAACCCGACCTATTTTACCGAAAATCAATCAACGGGTACCAATCCCCATGACGAATTATCGCCAAAGGAAAGTGCTCGAATTATTATAAATCATGTCATTGACGGCATAGAGCTCGCAAAGAAAAACAACCTACCAGACAGAGTCATCGACTTTATTAGAACGCACCATGGAACCAGTGTGGTGTATTATTTTTATAACAAACAACGCGAGGCAAATCAAGATTTTGATGAAGCCGATTTTGCATATAGCGGTCCAAATCCATTTAGTAAAGAAACCGCCATTCTTATGATGTGTGACAGTGTTGAAGCTGCTTCCAAGAGTTTGAAAAATCCGACCTCTACCAAAATCAATGATTTTGTAGATATGATCATTTCTAAACAAATGGAATCAAATCAGTTTTTAAATGCAAATATTACATTCAAAGAAATACAATCTATTAAGAAGGTTTTAAAGCGTAAGTTGGCTAATATCTATCACTTACGTATTGAATACCCAGATTAAGATGTTTTTCTTTTAAAAAACTAAAAAAATAGTTTGCGTTCTTAATAATGAACAACTACATTTGCAACCGCAATTTTAATTGCTTAAGTTCATTAAATAGGAGAGGTGCCAGAGTGGTAATGGAGCAGATTGCTAATCTGTCGACGGGTAACTGTCGCCAGGGTTCGAGTCCCTGTCTCTCCGCAATTAGTAAAGTAACAATAGATGACCAATTCGGGGCATCACGCAAAAATGCGTGACAGGACGTAGCCCGGTTATCGCGCCACGTTTGGGACGTGGAGGCTGTCACGCTTGAGGCGTGACCACCACATTAAAAAGATAAAGATGTATGTTTATATTCTTTATAGTAAAACGATATTAAAATATTATGTAGGTCAAACTGCTAATATTGAAAAAAGATTATTAAGACATAACAATGGTTATGTTAAATCAACAAAAAGAGGATTACCTTGGGCGTTGATACATAAGATAAAAGTTCATAGTAGGAGTGAAGCATTACTTTTGGAGGGTAAAATCAAAAAAAGAGGTGCAAAAAGATATTTAGATGACCAATTCGGGGCATCACGCAAAAATGCGTGACAGGACGTAGCCCGGTTATCGCGCCACGTTTGGGACGTGGAGGCTGTCACGCTTGAGGCGTGACCACCACATTAAAAAGATAAAGATGTATGTTTATATTCTTTATAGTAAAACGATATTAAAATATTATGTAGGTCAAACTGCTAATATTGAAAAAAGATTATTAAGACATAACAATGGTTATGTTAAATCAACAAAAAGAGGATTACCTTGGGCGTTGATACATAAGATAAAAGTTCATAGTAGGAGTGAAGCATTACTTTTGGAGGGTAAAATCAAAAAAAGAGGTGCAAAAAGATATTTAGATGACCAATTCGGGGTGTAGCGTAGCCCGGTTATCGCGCCACGTTTGGGACGTGGAGGCCGCAGGTTCGAATCCTGCCACCCCGACACAGAGGTCGTCACGCTAGAAGTGTGACCACCCGACAAAAATAATCCAATCACGAAAGTGGTTGGATTTTTTGGTTCTTAATTTTTTATAATACAAGTTAGATTTTCTTATTTCATCTTATTTTCACCATCTATTAAAAAAAGATACTTTTGTCTAATTTATCGTGAATTTTAGTGATCTTATTCATGAGTTCAATGCCACATCTTAGCACTTTGGTTTTAATACAAACTTCAATATGAACCTCTTCATTAGATTGATTTATTTTTTTTATTTGAAGGATCGAATTAGGGAAAAATATTTTGAGATGCTTAGATTCATCCTGAAGGAATAAAACAAATTCTCCGCTCACCCAATTTAAAAATTTATGGTAATTAAAAGTATTAGTAAAATGGTCTGTTTTAACTAAGTGATGATAGGGCTTACTGAAAGAAATAATCACGTCATTTTTCATAATCGATTTTGGATTATTTTTTTAATTTTAAAATTTTCAAAGAATTATTTTTATTCAGAATAATGAAATGGACAACTTCATTAAGGACTATTTTTTTGATGACTTTGGCTTCCCCATCATTTAAATAGCTAGAATCGTTCAAATAAATAAAAGTTTCTTTGTCGTCTCCCAATAGTACATACCCCTTTGATGCATCATAACGAATCGTTTCCACTTCAGCATCAAAAACATTTCCTACTCCAAATACATCTAAATACCCATCATTATTGAAGTCATGAGTTTCAAAACTTAGGGTCGGACTAAATTGCGCATGCTTAGGCAATTTTTTAATTTCGAAAACACTATTTCCTTGGTTTATTAATAGGGTAGAGGAGAAGCTATGCGCTTTAAAATGATAGGCTGTTTCTAGTAGGTTTTGGCCGTAAATATCAGGCAGTGTTGACACAGCAAATTCTTTATAAGTTTTTAGTTTATTTTTTATAAATGGATTTTGTTGCGAAGAACATTCTTTCCCTCTTACGGGAATTAAATCACCAGTTTTGGAAATGGTACTCAATACAATGTCAAATGTCTCATTTTCATCAAAATAATCGGCATAAAGATGTAATGGATTTTCTTTTGACGGATGAAATTTATTATTATTCCCCCAGTTTCCTATGAGATAATCAGTTAGACCATCCTGGTTAATATCCGCTTGTTTAATAGTTTGAAACCAACCATTATTATTTGATAATCCGGGAATATGCTTTTCTGAAAACGTATTATTCACATTTTCATAAAATAGGATCGGCATCCATTCGCCAACTACTATTAAATCTAGATCTCCATCAGTATCAAAATCTGTAAAAACAGCATCATTCACCAGTTTTAAATTAGTTTTACCTATAAGTCTAGTGGAAGTCACGTCTTTGAAGATTCCTTTTTCGTTCTCTAATAGATATGAGTTATTTGAGAGAGGATATTTACCATGTTTAACGCCTCCAACTAGGAAAGCATCGAGATCGCCATCTCGATCATAATCTGAAAACAACACCTTTTTTGTTTGACTCAAATTTTCAAATAATTTAGATTTTTTAAATTGTCCAGTACCATTATTTAAGTACAGTCTATCTTGGAGTAGTTTACTGTTTTCTTGTAGTTCGTAGCCTCCAGACGTGATAAATAAATCTAAATCACTATCATTGTCAATATCTATAAATTGAGCATCAGAATCTTCATAAATAGCCTCTAAGTTGAATAAATCTTGATTCGTTTTTGTAAATGTTCCATCTGTTTTTTGAGTGTAGAGTGCGCCAGCGGCATCTTTAGCATTTCCAATAAATAGATCCTCTAATCCATCATTATTAATATCACCAATAGCTAAGGGTGCTCCTTTTTCGGATTGCTTTTGGGGCAATAATAATTGTAAATCAAAATCATTAAATGTGTTTTCTTTTTGGGTATAGTTAATCCCTAATAAAACGGGGTCAATACTTTCAAACAAACCATCCGATTTTGGTTTTAATTGAGACCTCTGTTGGGCGTTATGATATTTAAGAATCCTTGTGTCGTTTACTTCTAAATTTTTAATTATTTGTTGTTTATTATCTGGCCATTGGATAGAAATACTATCTATTTTATTTAGAGACCCTAATCCAAAATGTAAGCTGTTGGAAACAGAAGATTGGAAGCCTCTACTTTGGAATAGTGTTTTAGATTGTTGTAAGTTTTCAGCAAATACTTTAATTGTACTTCCTATGCCATTGATGTTTTTTGCAGGGCCTTCTAACTTAAATTGAATAAAATTTGCCTTGACATTATTTTTATAAATGGAAGCGTTTTCCAGTTGATTATTTAAAACAATATCTAAATCACCATCATTATCTAAATCGACATAAGCAGCACCACAAGAATTATTTTTTTTATCTAATCCCCAATCTAGAGTCACGTTTTTAAAGGTTAAATCTTTATTGTTTTGAAATAGATAATTACTCAGTTTTGCAGATGGCATCATATTAATAGCTTCTTCTAAAGACACTTTTTTACGACGTCGAATATTGTTTCTCATTTGATTTCTAAAATCCTGGTTCGAAAGATCATTCACGATCCCATTTGTGATTAATAGGTCTTTAAAGCCATCATTGTTAAAGTCAGCGATTAAGGGTGCCCAACTCCAATCGGTTTTTGAGATTCCTGCCAATTGTCCAATTTCACTAAAGGTTCCATTACCATTATTAAGTTGTAACATGTTTGACATATATTGGTGGTGGTATCCCTTTTCAACGATTAAGTTGAAGTTTTTGGTGCTCATTGTTGCCATATTTTGTTTACTGCGAATAGGATCCTCAGCTAACATGTCTAAAGTTATTAAGTCAGGTCTTAGGTCGTTATTAATATCCGCGTAATCTGACCCCATACTATTAGATGAAATATGCTTAAATCGTTCTAGTATTTCATCTTTAAAGGTGCCGTTTCCTTGGTTGATATATAAAAAATCAGGTTCTAAAAAATCATTAGCAATATAAACATCTGGCAAATTATCATTATTAAAATCTCCGATGGATGCACTTAAACCCCAAGCTCTGTTTTCAATACCTGAGTCCTTGGTTATGTTTGTAAAATGAAGGCCATCATTTCTAAATAACTGATCGGAATTATAAAATTCTTGATTTCTTTTTATTAAGGAATTGAGCGTTGTGTTATCTCTAAAATCTTCAAGATGATTGACTAAATACATGTCTAAATCTTCGTCTCCATCAAAGTCGAAAAAATAAGCTTGAACCGAGAATCCAATATGATCCAAGCCATACGTTTTAGCACTTTCTTTAAAAGTGTTGTTTTTTTGATTTATAAATAACTTATTTTTTCGAAGTTCTGGGCTATTTAATGACCCTGACTTACAGACATAAATATCTATCCAGCCATCATTATTAATATCGACCATAGTGACTCCAGTAGTCCATCCATTGTCATCCATTACACCAGCCTTAGACGTTACATCTTTAAATTTAAAGCCGGCTTGGTTTAGGTATAGTTTATTGGAGTTTTGGTTTGATGTGAAGTATAAATCTTGAAGCCCATCATTGTTAATGTCCCCCACAGCAACCCCAACACCATTATAAATATAGGAATAGTTAATAAAGTTAAAATACAGGGTTTCTTCGACAGTGTTGGAGAACTTAATTTGTGTTTGCTTACTGTCAACTAAGCTAAACAGTACAGAGTCTTTTGATTCTATTGTTTGCTGTTGACAAGCACTTAAAATAAAAAAAAGGAGTGCTCCAGCTTTGTATTTTGAAAAGAGAAAAATTTGACGACACACTTTCATGATTTTAAATTTTTTATTTTCGAATTTCAAGACATACAGACATATTTTAACAAACGATGATTACATCTTGTGTTATTTGAAATTAGTTAGGTAAATAATTAGCTTCACAATAGGTTGTCAATTTACTTAAAGTAGTTACGATCACAACTTCTATATCAACAAATGGTTCACTTAAAATTTCAATAGAAGTTCTAATCGTTTTTAGGTTTTCGCTCGAAATATTTTTATCCTGAATTGTGTTAGAAAGTTTTAATGCAACTAAAGAGAGATTTTCGGATAATCGTTTGAGAGGATTGATTTTTGGATTTTCATCTAGCTCTAAAAAATCAACATGATTTTCAGCCCAGTTATCTAAATAAGATAAAACTTTATCTGTGTTTGATATGTTTGGATCATTCACAAAGTAATTTACTACATGATCGAAGCCAGAAGCATCTTCTGCATCTACAACACATGCGTCGGCAAATAGTGTAAAAGGGGAGAACGTTTTATATTCTATGCCACCTTTATTGCGTTGATATATTTTTAGAGGTTCACATATTTTTGACATTACAATAAGTGGCGTGATATCTTGATTATTAGTCATGCCTCTTAATATAACATCCCTGCTTTTAAGATGATTTAATCCAAATTCTTCTAAACGAAAGCTGACCACTTTTAAACGTTTTTTCATATGATCAATATCATTTACTTCTTTTGAAGACCATAAGCGTTCTGCGATGGCGGCTGTTCGAGGCCAAATTCTTGAGTCGATAGTTAGAGGCGTAACTAATTCGCTCCACATTGTAGCTTCCCCCCCTAAAACACGTGCTTGTTCCTCTTTAGTTAACTTATTGTCTCCAATCGGTTCAATAGAGTAATGATGTTCAACGGGAAGCATTCTATCAATATAAAATCCATTTGAGAATACCGTTTTATATCCTGATTTCACAGCTTTAATTATGGATCCACCTTTTCCTATCCCCTCATTTTCACCTCTCCAAGAATGTATCACAGCGGTAGTCGGCATATTTGGAACCATAATCTCATCCCATCCCATTAATTTTTTATCAAGTTTTCTGAGAATTTTTTCAAGTTTAATATTGAAATAAGTTTGTAAATCATGATTGGTTTCTAAATTATTTTCAACCATAAATGATTGAATGTTTTTGTTTTCATTCCAATGTTTACCTTCGTTTTCATCACCACCAATATGAAAATAAGTATCTGGAAATAGTGGTGCCATCTCTGTGAATAGGGTTTTTAAAAAGGTATAAGTAAATTCTAGTGTTGGATTTATTGTAGGGTCAAAAACACCTGAAAAACGTTCAATTGAGTAAGAGTATTCTTTTTTACTACTCAGCTCTGGATAAGCCGTTAAGATTGCGCTAGCATGTCCAGGAACATCAAATTCAGGGATCACTCTTATCCCTAATTTGGAAGCATAAGAAACGACTTCTTTTATTTGTTCTTGAGTATAAAATAAGCCATCCGATCCTAATTGATTTAATTTTGGATATACTTTAGATTCCACCCTAAACCCCTGATCATCGGATAAATGCCAATGAAAGACATTCATTTTAACAGAAGCCATGGCCTCTAAATTTCGTTTTATAACTTCTATAGGCTGAAAATGTCGGGCTACATCGATCATTAAACCTCTCCAGACAAACCTAGGCACATCTTTGATTTTTACGCCAGGAAAATAATAATTTTCGGCATTATGTGATGTGAGTTGAAGCAACGTTTCTAAACCTCTTAAGGCTCCAATATCTGTTTTTGAATTAAGATAAACGACTTCATTAAAAATTTCTAATGAATAGGATTCGTCAGTCTCAATTGAGAGAGTGGCAACTTCGTCAAATGCAACTCTAATTTGGCCTTTCTTAGAAGTTACAGGGAACCCTTCATCAATAAAAACACCAGTTCTGTTAGAGAGGCGTCTTAAGAAATTAACAGAAGCTTGTTGCACTCTTCCTTGGTCTTGCCCCTGTACAGAAATTGTAATATTTTTATCAATTAAAAACTTTGAGTCATTCTCAGTTATAGCATTGGGCCACGGCATTAAATGATACACCCCTTTTAATTTTGTTTGAGAGTCGCAACTTAATAACACGAAGTTGCAAAGTATTAACACCAATATTATTTTCTTCATCTATTTAATCAATTTAAAAAAATAGGCAAATTGCCAGATCCTATTCTAAAATAATTTTTATGTTAATCTATTTCACTGCTTATACTATTTAGAAATGATAACGCTTAAATGCTTCAATAGCCGCGTAATCTGCCAGTCCTAAATTATTGTATTTTTGAGCTGTTAATCTGTTTCTATCTTCTGCTCGTACCCAGAATTCCCTTGAATCGCCTCCTTGAAACATCACTCCGTCTTTTTGTGATTGATGATAAAAGATTGCATGACGTTTTTTAAGAACTTGATCAGGGCTCATTGGAACCGCCATTTCAATTTGGTAAGATTCCCATTCGTGCCATGCGCCACGGTATAACCATACCCAGCAATCGGTCATATAATCGTTTTGTTTGAGTATTTTTAAGGCTTCAAATAGAGCGTCTAAACAAACTTTATGCGTTCCGTGTGGATCTGCTAAATCCCCTGCTGCATAAATTTGATGTGGTTTGATTCGATCTATGATATCACACATCATAGTGATGTCGTTTTCGGCAAGAATATTTTTCTTGACCGTACCAGTTTCATAAAATGGAAGATCTAGAAAATTAACCTTATCATCACTAAGATTCAAGTATCGTGTGGCTGCAATTGATTCGCTACGACGAATTAATCCTTTTAGTCTCCTAACTTCCGAAGAGTCTATGTCATTATCAGTTTTAATTTTCAAAAAATTAATAATGCTTTTAGTCACTTCACAATTTGGGCAAATAGATTGCGTGATTTCGGCAAATTTTAAAGCTTCTTCGTCTGATACTGCAATATTTCCAGAAGTCTGATACGCAATATGAACATCATGCCCTTGCTCTACAAGTCGATCAAAAGTACCTCCCATTGAAATCACATCGTCATCAGGGTGTGGACTAAAAATAAGCACGCGTTTGCGTTCTGGAATTGCGCGTTCAGGTCTTCGAGAATCATCAGCATTTGGTTTGCCACCAGGCCAACCCGTAATTGTTTGCTGAAGTTTATTAAACATTTTGGTATTCAAATCATAGGCTGTGCCTTCCTCGGTAAGCAAGCCCGACATCCCATTATTGTTATAATCCTTATCAGTTAACTTTAAAATGGGTTTATTTAAAAGTTCTGATAACCATACGACTGCTTTTAGCTTTAGCGGGCCGTTCCAAACACAGGATGTTACCAACCAAGGTGTTTTTACTCGTGTAAGTTCTGATGCAGCGGCTTCATCCAAAATAAAAGAGACATTGTCATGTTGCTGTAAATACGTAGCGGGAACTTCAGATGTTATTTTTCCTTCAATAGTTTCTTTAACGATTTCAGCTTTATTAGCTCCCCAAGCTAAAAGAACAATTCGTTTGGCACTCATAACGGTCCCAATTCCCATTGTAATAGCTTTTCTGGGTACGTTGGCAATGCCCAAAAATGCAGAGGCAGCATCAACTCGCGTAATGTGGTCTAAAGTGATACTTCGAGTTCCGGAGTTATGATGTGAACCAGGTTCATTGAATCCAATATGTCCTGTTCGACCAATTCCTAACAGTTGAAAGTCTAATCCTCCAAACGCTTTAATCTTCATCTCATAATCAATGCAGTATTGGTATAAATCGTCGCTATTAACTTTTCCATTTGGGATGTTTATGTTTTCAGCGAGGATGTCAACATGATTAAAAAGATGCTCATGCATGAAGAAAAAGTAGCTTTGTAAATTACTCTTATCCATTGGGTAATATTCGTCTAGGTTAAATGTAATAACATTTGCAAAACTTAAACCTTCCTCATTATGTAATCGTACTAATTCTTCATAAATTTTTATAGGTGAAGAGCCCGTAGCTAACCCTAAAACACAGGGTTTATTTTGAAGTTCTTTATCTCTTATTAATTGCGCAATTTCTTGCGCAATTAGGATAGAGGGTTCTTTTGATGCTTCGAAAATAACGTTGTGGATTTTCTCGAAACGGGTTTCTTCAAATTTCCCAGGTTGTTTATATGAAATGTTTTTGTGTTCTGTAATGTTCACAGGATTATGTTATTTAGTGAATATTTTTTGATATAACGGACGGGAAAACCAAGTTTTTCCGTCCGTTATAATTTAGACTATACGAATGTGTTAATAGCGCAAGATTTAAAAATTAGGTAATCCAGTATCCCACCAAAGTCTTGTGCCACCATTGTCAGGACCTTTTAAATACCCTACTGCGGTGGTTACATTAGTACCATTAGTGTTGATTTCACTTTCTACAAAATTGATTCTTCTGACCTGAATATCTGTGTCTATAGCACCTCCACTGTTATTCACAACTACAGGGAAAATTCTAGGATATCCGGTACGTCTAAACTCACTCCATGCTTCCTGACCATCAGGGAACATCGCAATCCATTTTTGAGTAATGATTTGTTCTAATTGTTCTTCATTGGTTCCTGCAGCATTGTATGCGATTTTCACATCACTAGCATAAGCAATATTATTAACGGCATTACTAGCGTCTACAAAATCTGCTGGGGTACTTGTATTATCAGCTAAGTAATCAGCAACTCCTGCAACTTTATGTTGAGAAAATGAAGCTTCAACACCACTTTCATAATTACTTTTTGCATCGCCTGCTCCAGTCCACCCTCTTAAAGCAGCTTCTGCTTTTAAAAAATAAACTTCAGAAGCCGTCATCCACGTTAACGTTTTTCCATCAATTACAGCTCCAATTGGAGAATGTGCTCCATAGGTAGATTTAGCTTCAATTTCTATCCCCATTCTAATTCCTTTGTAAGCTCCATTTAAAGATTTATCTGTAGAAGGAGCAAAATATTTTTCTATTCTTCCATCTTCATAACCTGTTAGTATAGATTCCATTTCTGCACCCATTCTAACATCACCCCAAGATCCGCTAATTACTGTAATTGGGTGTGGAAACCCTGTGTTAATTACCATATCCTCAACTTCTAAAAAACCGGCATCACTTGCCAAGGCTAATTCTCCTTGGATTTTAGCAAGATCTGGATCGATTTTTACAATTCGCAAAGCCAAACGTAAACGTAAAGAATTTGCAAAGGTTCTCCATTTACCTAAATTGCCTCCAAAAGTTGACATATCAAATAATGCAAATCCGTCATCTTCAGTAAATGATGCTAAACCATCAATTGAAGTTGTTAAATCGTTAAAAAAGGCAGTGTAAGCAACTTGTTGAGAGTCATACTGACCAGTAGTTTCAAGGGTGTCAAATTTTGTGTAGCGGATAGGGCCATAAATATCAGAAACTCGATGCATCGCTGCAACTTTAAGTATGTTTGCTAGATATCTATATTTTTCGCTCAAAGGATTTTGCTCTTCGTCTAAAATTTCTTTTATGTTTAAAGCGAAGGGCATTACACTTGTATAAGCGTCTGACCAAGGAAACCCATTCCAACCATTAACCAAAGCATATGTTTGATTATTCACATTTCCAGCAAACGGCGTTGGAGCAGTCATATAACCCGAAAACACATCGCCCATAAGTCCTTGTTGTAATTGGTAATTCCAAGCTGGAGTCACATTAAAAACATTTAAAAACGTGGGTGCGAAATTTGCTCCAATATGGTAATTTTGTTGTGTTAATTGTTCATCTGTAACTTCATATGGACTTGAATTGATAGTCTTAAAGTCGTCTGTACAACTAACAAAACCAAAAACTATTAAAGAAGTTACTAAGTATTTATGTATTTTTTTCATTGTCTTAGAAATTTATGTTAATATTTAATCCTACGCTTCTTGTAGAGGGTTGTCCATAGATATCGACTCCTTGTAATCCTGTACCTGTACTTGAAGTGACATTAGGGTCAAATGGAGCGTCTTTATAAATGAAAAATAAGTTGTTAGCTATTAATGAAAGTCTAACAGATTCAAAAAACTCATTAATCTTCGGGAAATTATATCCAATTGAAACTTCGCCTAATCTTACATTGGTAGCATCATAGACATACTCTCCAAGAATACCAGCTCTACCCCCCGTTTTAGATAAATAATCTTGCGCTGTTAATTGCAATGGTTTTCCATCAGTATCAACAACGTCTACCATTCCTCCGTTACTATTTCTTAAATCGGCAGAGGCTTGAGATACGCCATAAAAATCATTTATTGCTTCCGTAATACTCACTACCTCTCCTCCAATTTTTGCATCAATCAGAAAATTAATATTGAAATTTTTGAATTCAAAATTATTATTCCATCCTAAAGTATAATCAGGCTGCGCGTGACCAACGGTTACAAAATCAGTTGCTTGTATTTTTACATCACCAGTATCAGAAACTTCTACGACAGGCAACCCTGCTGAATTTCGAATCAATTTTTTTGCTTCAATACTACCATAATCTTCTCCTACAACTAAAGAATATCCGAAACCATTTACGGGTCCACGAGCGGTTATCTCTGCTCTATCGTCTAATAAATCCGGATGTAACTCTTCAACAACGTTTTTATTCGTCGCAAAGTTGATAGCTGTGTTCCATGTAAAATCATCGGTTAGGATCGGCTTTGCATTTGCTATAAATTCAATTCCTTTGTTTGAAATTTTACCTGCGTTTACAATATGTTGCGTATACCCATCATTATTTAAATTTGCAATCGCAGGGATATATATAAATTGATCAGTTGTATTAGAACTGTAATACGTAAATTCAAAACCTACTCTATTTCCTAAAAACTTCCACTCTGTACCCAACTCAAATCCCTTTTGCAATTCTGGTCTCAAAAATTCTCCTGGTAATGTACCTGCTAATGGATTTACAATTGTATATTGACCTAACGGAATAAATTTTTGTGGGTTATTTGTATTGAATGGAACATCTTTACCAACTTCTGCATAAGAAGCTCTTACTTTTGCAAAAGAAATTGCTTGAGGTAATTCAAAAATATCAGATAAAACGGCTGTTAAACCCACTGAGGGATAGAAAAAAGGTTCGTCCAAAGTAGAAGACCAATCTTGACGTCCGGTAATATCTAGAAAAATTTTATTTTGGTATCCAATATTTACAGAACCAAAAAGAGATTGTACTTCTCTTGTACCAACGGATTGTAATATATCTGCTGTTCCATTAAAATTTGCTATGGTAAAGAAATTCGGATATTTTAAACCTCCTTGGCCAGAATCTAAATACGTTTTATCTCCAGTCGTATATTTAGTTAAACTAGTTCCTAATATTCCTGTAAAAGACAAATCTTCTGTAAAATCTTTACTGTAGGTCGCTATTAAATCTAAATATTGCTGTGTGTTTTCAGTTTTATCTAGAACATACCGTCCTGTATTAGGAGCAAAAGTAGGATCACTTCCTCCATACAGTTTTTTTTCAAATTCAAATAAAGACTTATCATAACTTCCTCTAGATTGTAAAGATAATCTGTCATTAACTTTATAATTCACCGTTACACTCGCAAGGACTCTTTGAGCAATATCTTTACTAGGGTTTCTGTTTATTAGCCAATATGGATTTTGTTGAATATTTTCATCAAAGGATGTTGCGTATTGTCCCAACATATTTAAACCGGCATTATAATATTCAAATTTATTTTTATAAATATCTCTATCAATCCCAACCGGGTGTAAATACAAGCCTGTTAATGGATTAGAATATAATCCGTTGGTCGGTCGGTTCTTTATCCGTTGGTCTGATAAATTAATATTTGCAGAAACTTGAATTTTATCATTTAAAAAGCTAGCTGTTTCACGTAAGTTGAAAACATTTCGGATCAAGCTGTTATTAGGTATTACTCCAGTAGCTGAAGTGTTCGCAAATGAAAAATATGTTTGAGCAACCTTACTTCCTGCACTTAATGATATTGCTTGGGTAGCCGTAAGACCGCTATTAAAAAAGTCATCAACCGTATTAGATAATCCATTGGTTTTAGCACCCCAAGATTTCGCATCTGTAACATTCCCGTTATTAGCAACGTCTTGCCCAACTGATTTAGATTGGTATTCAGATTGTAGTTCTGGCAGCGAAATAACATTTTCAACAGTAAGTGAAGAATTAAAATTAACAGTTAATCGACCTTCTTTACCTCTTTTCGTTGTAATTAAAATCACACCATTTGCTCCTTGACTTCCGTATAATGCAGCAGCCGAAGCTCCTTTTAATATGGTCATGCTTTCTACATCATCTGGATTAATGAGGGATGTAATATCTCCACCGTCTCTGTTTCCAATATGACCACCAAAAATGTTTGTTCCCGGCTCTTCTCCATTAGATCCATTTCCGTTATTAGATATTGGAATTCCATCAACCACATACAAAGGATCATTGTTAGTAGTCGAAGAATTTCCTCTAAGAACTACTTTAACAGCTCCACCAACACCTGAAGAACTTCTAGTAATTGTTAGTCCAGCAGATTTACCAGACAAACTATTAATAGGGTTGGTTTGCTTAACTCTTGTGAAATCATCTCCTTTTACATCTTGAGCAGCATAGGTTAAAGCTTTTCTTTCCTTTTTAATCCCTAAAGCAGTTATAATAACTTCGTTGAGTTGCTCTGCGTCTTCTTCTAATTGCACATTGATACTATTCGTATTGGTAACAGTCATTTGTACGCTAGTCATTCCTATATAAGAATATACCAAAACGTCTCCCACATTAGCTGTTAGTTTGTAATTTCCATCAAAATCTGTTTGGGTCCCATTAGAGGTTCCTTGAATGATAACATTGACCCCAGGAATAGGAATGCCATCAGCTTTTGAAGTTACGGTTCCTGTGATGCTTTTTTGCTGAGCAAATGAAATGTGCACAGTTAAAAGTAAAAAAGAACACAAGAAAAAGGTTCGTAAATTTTGTTTCATAATATTTGAGGTATTTAGTTATTTGGCGTAAATCTATTTATTATAAAAAAAAACTAAAATAAATATATCCAAACGACATCATTTTTAGTACAGACAACCTTTTTTCTACTCTAAGTGATTTTACCTCCTTAAAATAGTATCGATTTTATTGGAAATAAAAGAATATATTATTAAAATTAAACATTATATTATCCACGTATTGACCGAAAGTCCCTAAATTTTAAGTCATGTCACTTTTTGAAAAGAAAATAGATCGCGCTATACCAATTAGATACCATGTAATATTTTGGTTGGGTTATTTCTTGTTTAATTTTGTGAGGTGGGGCAGTTATTTTGATAATTACTGGTATTCCTTAAAATCTAATTTAGTAGAATTTCCAATTCACATAGTCATCGTTTATATAAACGTCTACTATTTGATTCCTAAGTTTATTCTTCGAAAAAAATACAAGCACTATATTTTATCCCTGGTTGTTTTACTGATTTTGGTGTATTTAATAAGAACTGGTTTAAATTATCTTTTAGTAACTAAAGACATTTGGCCAGAAGCCACAGACCCCGTCAAGTTTATGGAGTTAAACCATATAATTGCTGTCATACTTGGAGAATTGTATGTTATAGGATTTGTAACTGCTATTAAATTGGTGGTTGATTGGTCTATAGAAAAACAAAAAAACGAAGATTTAGCAAAACTTCAAATGAGTACGGAATTAAAATATTTACGAACACAAATAAAACCCCATTTCTTTTTTAATACGCTAAACAATCTGTATGCACTGACTTTATCAAAATCTAATAAAGCACCACAATTAGTGATTAAGTTGTCCGACATGATGCAGTATATTTTGTACGAAGTTAAAAGCTCTAATGTAAATTTACTTAAAGAAATAAACCATATTAATAACTATATTGATATCGAATGCCTCAGATTCAACGATCGCATTGATTTAGAAATGGATATTACAGGAGATATTGAACATGTTTTAGTTCCTCCGCTTTTGTTTCTTTCATTTGTAGAAAATTGTTTTAAACATGGGATGAATGAAACCGATAATTTAAAAATAAAAATTAGTTTTAATATTGCAAATAAGGATACCCTCGAATTTACGTTAATAAACAGTTTTAATCCAACGACTCCACATGATTTAAGTAAAGGAATTGGAAATAAAAACGCCCAAAGGCGTTTGAATTTACTGTTTTCCAATCGCTATTTATTGGAATCTAAAATTGAAAACAAAACTTATAAACTCTTTTTAAAAATTCCCATAAGATGAAAATTAAATGCATAATTATTGACGATGAACCTTTAGCGATTTCAGTAATTGAAAGTCATTTAAAGAACTTTGATCATATTGAAATCGCAGCAACCTTTGGTGGTCCATTAAAAGCATATAAGATACTAGAACAAGAAAAAATAGACCTCATTTTTTTAGATATTAATATGCCCCAGATGACTGGCTTTACTTTTATCGAAAACCTAAACTCCAGACCACTCATCGTCATAACAACGGCCTATAGAGAGTATGCGGTAAAAAGTTTTGAATTTAATATTTTAGATTATTTGGTAAAGCCAATTCCATTCAATCGATTTTTGAAAACCATCAATAAAGTATATCAACAAGTGTATCTTAGTCAAAGTTCAGTTGACACGAGTTTACAACAAGAGCCACATATATTTTTAAAGGTCAACAAAAAACTAATAAAAATAAATTTAAATGATATTTTATATATTGAAAGCCTCAAAGACTATATAAAAGTAACCACTACTTTGGGTGATTTTGTAGCTCATAAATCATTAACTTCTATAACGGATGAATTGCCACAATCTAATTTTATACGAATTCATCGTTCATTCACCATTTCTATCAATAAAATTAGTTCATTAGAAGGGAATACAGTTCAGATTTCAACTAGAAACATTCCAATTGGTCGAAATTATGTAAAACAAACCAAAGAACGTATTTTTAATATTCACGATGATAAAACTAAATAAGTCTAAATACAATACTAATAAGTGTTAACAATAGGTTATGAAAACGCAACGAATTGAATCTGTAGATATCCTCCGTGGTTTTACGATTACAGCAATGATTTTGGTTAATACACCAGGATCATGGAGCCATGTTTACACTCCACTATTACACGCCGAATGGCATGGACTTACCCCAACCGATTTGATTTTTCCATTTTTTTTGTTCATTGTAGGGATCTCAATCTACTTTTCATTTAACAATAAATCGAATTCATCTTCAACCTATAAAAAAATTATTATTAGAAGTTTAAAACTTTTAGGACTAGGCTTATTTTTAAATGCTTTCTCGCCAAATTATCCATTCGTTGAAGAAATCGCTACGATGCGTTTTCCAGGGATACTACAACGAATAGGTTGCGTGTTTTTAGTATCCTCAATATTATTTCTCAATTGTAATTGGAAATCACTTTTAGTAATATGTGTGTCAGTTTTAATAGGGTATTGGCTGTTTATTGGTTTTATGCCATTTCCAAACTCAGAAATAATACGCCCAACATTT
>Ga0209198_1000488_pt1 | contig 35869 bp, 30 predicted proteins | sample COGITO_mtgs_1105_2_FD_184804 | JGI IMG/M metagenome (GOLD analysis project Ga0209198, IMG submission 184804) | Pelagic marine microbial communities from North Sea - COGITO_mtgs_110519 (SPAdes) (version 2) | ecosystem: Environmental > Aquatic > Marine > Epipelagic ...
TGAAAAAGTCATTGATTTCGGCGCGCCTGTTTGAGCTATCGCCCTGATTTCGTTTGGATGTCGACGGCGTAACCATCGGTTCAACCTGCGGCGGGCAGTATTGGCTTGAGCTTTGCGAGTTTCCGGAGGTTCTGGGCGATAGCTGCGAGAGTAAATTCGTCTTGAACGCCGCATGGCCCCCGTAATCGGAGCCGTCCCAGGCCGAGGATGCGTTTGAGGTGGGCAAAGAGCATCTCGACCTTTTTTCGTCGCGCCTGAGCCTTGGGGTTGAAGTCTGAGGTGGTGCATTGGCGAGCAAAGTCTCTGACAATCTCATATTTATCGCGATGGACGGAACGCGTTTCAGCGTTGGGGCAGCACTTTGCCTTCAGCTCGCATCCTGTGCAGTCTGATTTCAGTGCCCGATAGTTTCTGGATTTCCAAACTGGCGCATTCCGTTTTGGATCAGAATAGGTCCGCCATGTATGCCGCATCTCTTTGCCGCCCGGGCAGATGTACCGGTCGTTCTCATCATCCCATGTGAAGTCGGAGCGCGAGAAGATTCCGTCGGTCCGTTCCCCCTTGTCGAAGACCGGGATGAAGGGAACGATTTGGCGCTTTAATGCCAGCCAGACCAGAGTGTCGGAAGACCCGTAGGCCGTATCCGCAGCAATCCAATCAGGCTTCACGCCAAAGCGCTCTTCGGTCCGGTCGAGCATCTTGCGCATCGCGCCGACCTCAGCGGTCTTGTTCGACCGGCTGGCGTCGACCGCGAAGCCCTGACCGCCAACCAAGCCTTCCTTCATGCAACGAGCAACCGTTGTCTCGAACACATGGCGCAGCAGATCGCTTTCGCGGAAGCGACCATTACGGTTCTTGAAAAAGCTCGAGTGATCCGGGATGCGGTCCGTCAGATCGAGGCGGCAAAACCAGCGATACGCGACGTTCAAATGCACCTCCTCGCAAAGCCGCCGCTCAGATCGAATGCCGAAGCAATATCCGATCAAAAGCATCCGGATCAGAAGTTCTGGGTCAATGGAGGGGCGACCCGTATGACTGTAGAAATCCGCCAGATGAACGCGGACGCTGGTCAGATCAACAAACCGATCAATCGACCGCACCAAATGATTATGGGGTACGTGATCCTCTAGCGAGAACTCGTAGAACAAAGCTGCCTGCGCCTCTTGCCTTGGTCCCATCATCCCCAATCCTCCCGCTCATTGAGAGAATTGAATCAGCAGATCGGTCATCAATCAAGCAGGAGTTTTTCAACAAAATCGGTTCAAACGTCGGTTTGCGGGGCGGTTTCAATAGGTCGACGCAACACTTTAATCTTTTTGGAAAGGTGGAGTGTTTACGATGAAGTACCGGACGCGGACGTTTTACACGAACAAACAGAAGTCGGAGATGTGGGACCGATGGCAGCGCGGTGAGTCTATGAGCTCGATCGGGCGTCACTTTAATCGTGCGTCGTCTTCGATCTTTCCACATTTGGCGCAGTTTGGCGGGATCCGGCCACCTGATCGCAAACGGTCGCGATATGCTTTGAGCCTCGTAGACCGGGAAGAAATTTCTTGTGGGCTTGTCGCAAAACGGTCCCTTCGGTCAATCGCCGAAAGCCTGAACCGGTCGCCGTCGACGATCAGTCGAGAGGTTCGCAAGAATGGTGGGCGTCAAGCCTATCGCGCCACCCGTTCAGACCAGCGCGCCTGGGACTGCGCCTCGCGACCCAAGTTATGTAAGCTCTCGTTCAACGATCCGTTGTGCCAGTTGATCGCGCGCAAACTGCGGCGGAAATGGTCACCCCAGCAGATCGCTGGTTGGCTCAAGCGCCAGCATCCAAACGAGGAGCAGAACCGCGTGTCGCACGAAACCATATATCGCAGCCTTTATGTCCAGACCCGTGGGGTTTTAAAGAAGGAATTGCAGGAATGTCTGCGCAGTCCGCGTGCAATCAGGCGGTCTCGACATGCCACCCAAAAGGGGCTCAAACTGCGCAAGATCAAGGACGCCGTCCCCATCAGTGAACGCCCGCCGGAAGTCGAGGATCGGGCGGTTCCCGGCCATTGGGAAGGCGATTTGATCGTCGGTTCCAACAACAGTTATATCGCCACATTGGTTGAGCGGCATTCGCGGTTTGTGATGCTGGCAAAGGTCGAAAACAAGGACACCCAAAGCGTCATCACGGCCCTCATCAAACAGGCGCGCAAGCTGCCAAAGGAACTCTACCGCTCGCTGACATGGGATCGTGGATCAGAGATGACCGGGCATCGCAAGTTCACCATAGCGACAAAGATCGACGTCTACTTTTGCGATCCGCAGTCTCCATGGCAACGTGGCAGCAATGAAAATACCAACCGGCTTCTGCGCCAGTATTTTCCCAAAGGCACTGATATATCTGGTTTTAGTCAGGCCAAACTCAGCGCTGTCGCACGCCAGCTTAACGAGCGCCCCAGAAAGACCTTGCAATACCAAACCCCAGCAGAGAAATTTGAAGCCTGTGTTGCAGCGACCACTTGAAACCACAGGGCAAAGCGAGCTTTCACTGCGGCTGGGCCGATGTCGGCTTCCTTTGTCTTGCGGTCGCGCAGACCAGTTTCGAGCGTTGGCACGCAAACTTAGTCACATTGCCCACTGCTGTCCAGAGCGGGCCAACTCTGCAGCGGATCAAGTTACTGAACCATTGTTTCAGCATCTCTGGAATCCCAACCAACATGCTACTTGCAGATTGATTGCACGGATGCTTTCACGGCTTCGGGCGCGAAAATCTTGTCCAGCCACCCGTCGTTGAAAATGACAGGCTCGGCTTCCGAGATGGCCAGCATACACCCGTCAGACAGCTTCCCGCCGGGCTGAATGCCGAATGCGACAGCCAACAGGATGGTCAGATGGCCAAGCAGGAAGTCCTCTGCCGCCTGATATGGAACACCTCTGCGCGCCGCTTCGTCGGTCGCGTCCTTAAGCACCTTCGCGAAAGTCGCCCCAACGGACTCGGACAAGGCCGGTTCTAAAATCGCCATCTGTTCGACCGTACAGCGATGCGACCGCATGACGGGCGCATAGAAACTGCGAGCCAGTTTTTCGCAATGTTCGTAGTGCGCGTCCGGTCCTTGGGCGAGGGCGCAAATGATGTGTTGCTTGGCCGCGATACCGCCGAAATAGTCTTTTTGTGCGTCCGGGTCTGTCTCGTCATTAAACAGCGGCGGGTGGCAGGGATGGGCGACGAAATAGGTGATGTCATCGCGCTTGGGCAGCGTTTCTGCGTGGGGTGCAGCCGCGTCCAGCATGATAACTGCGGTACCCGGTTTCAGGTCATCGACAAACCCCGCCAGAACCTTGCCGATCAACCGGTCCGGGACCGCCAGAATGACAGCTTCGGCATGGCTGAGCGCTTGGCCTTGCCCGACGCACTCCAGCCCGGTTTCATCCCTTAGGCGCTGTTGGCCCTCGGGGTTAATTTCAACGTGCAGGACATCATAGTCGGTTTTGGCGAGGTTCGTCGCCAGACGTACCCCCATCTTTCCGCCAGCGCCCATCAGTGCAACTTTGTTCATGATCCAACTCCATTTATTTTTGGGTGCGGCGATGATGCCGATCCGCCCCGTTCAATTATGTCTGCGGGCCGCCTTTGGCCTGCGTAAAGAAATCCGGCTCCCCCATTTGCCCACCCTTCAAGGTCACTTCGAGACCATCGATTGTTGCGTCGGCGCGTGTATGCAGACGGCAAACTGGCGCTCCCGGCGCAAGCGGCGCTACTGCAGAAAGTGCTTCGGCACCAAGTGCTGTCAGAGCATGGCCAGACGTATCGCCGCCCCCAATGGCGACGCGCGCGAGGCCGGTCTGCTGTCGAATTGCCGAGACAAGCTGACCCAATGCAGCCCCAAGGCGATCGTTCACGTCGCCCGCAGATACACTGGTTTTGCCGATGGCCTCGGCCATGCGCACCAGCGACGGATCGTCGGGTCCGCGCGCTGTCGTCGCGAGAACGTCATGTCCGTCTGAAAGCAGGGCGAGGCTCGCCAAACGCACGCGGTGCACCTCTGCCGCGAGGCGTTGTGGGTCGGTGGCCGATGCGGCATCGAAGTCCAGAATTTTGAACCCCTTTGCCTCTGCGCAGTCGATTTGTTCCGCAGTCGTCGGCGCACAAGAGCCAGATACGGCGAAAATTTGGTCGACTGGGTGCAGGGTGGGCGGCACATGCTGCGCGGGGATGATGCCCTGTGCGCGCCAATGGGCGACCAGCGCGTATTCTACGCCTTGCGAGCCTACGGTAAACACGGGCCCCGCGCCGCCCTGCCAGGTAAGCCGCCCCGCCTCGGCCAGCGTCTCGTCATCCACGACGTCGATTGCAAGGATCTTCGCCCCTTCCGACAGACAGCGCTGCAGTGCCGCTTGCGCGGTGCCTGCCTTGATCGCGGCCAGATCAATGACGCCCACTTGCAGGTCGGTTTGCTTGGAGAGATGTCGGCCCAGATCGGCTTCACCCATCGGTGTCACCGGGTGGCGCGACATCACCGGATGCCTGTCCAGACGGTGGTTTTCTGACCCAAATCCTGCGAACAGCGTGCCAAAGGCCTGATAGCGGCGGATCGCCGGCGCGCCGACGACCAGAGGGATCCAATCGCCGCCAAACGCGCGGGCACCAACATCGGTTGCAACGCCGATGGATCCGACTTTGGGCGAGGAATCGAAGGTCGAGCAGGTTTTGTAATGCGACACCGGCGCGCCAAATTGCTTGAGTGCTTCAAACACCGGCGGAAGGTTCGCGCGCATCCACGCGGGGTCTTTGGACCGTGCGATGCCTGCGACCCCAATGGCCTGCAACTCCGGGTATTGCGACAGGATGTCTGTGTGAGGTGGTTCCATGAACAACATCGTCGGAACACCAGCGAAACTCAGGACCTCCATCACAGCGGAGGAACCCGTGAAGTCATCGCCATAGAAGGTGAGAAGCGGTGTCATTGTCTCATCTCAATACGCGTCCAAGGCGGCAGCCAGTGCCGGGTGGTCGTTGGCATATGTCTGAACGTCAACGTTTTGCATCGCTGCGTCATAGGCCTGCCGCATCGCCATGACGCCTGCGGCAACGCCGCTGGGATGCGCCACGATCCCGCCGCCTGCGGTGACAAGAAAATCGGGTGAGCCCGCAGCCTTCAGCGTGGCAGCCGCCTGCCGGATTGTCTGGCCCGAGGAAAACACCGGAACCGCGCCCATTGCGGCGGTCTGGAACAAAGGGTCGCGCAACGACCGCGCCGATGCGATGACACTGTCGTTGGCTTCGGTGAACTTGTTGTCCAGCCCGTTGACATGCATGTGGTCCGCCCCTGCCAATCGCCAAAGCTTGGACCATGCCGGATAGGACCAGCCGAGCAGCGGATCACGGGTCAGCGCGCCCCATCCTGCCCTGTGGGCATGGATCGGCAATTCAGTGTGGCGGCCCAGGTCGATCATTCCAGACATGCCGACCGCAGTCAGGCACGCCATCACACAGGTCCCACCGTGATCGCGGACGACATCGTGCCGCCTGCGCATTTCGTCCATTTCGCCCGTCAGGTTGAAAGCGACCATCACCTTTCGCCCGCTCTTGTCAGCTGCTGCGTTGACGGCCGCCATCACGGCCTTGACGCGGTCCTCGAACGGACAGGCAGGACCATCGGCCTGCAACTCGTCGTCCTTGATAAAGTCGATCCCACCCGCGCAGAGCTGTGCGACCAGCGCGCCGGTGTCTTCTGCCGACAAGCCCACGCTGGGCTTTATGATTGTCCCGATCAGAGGTCTGTCGTGGACGCCCGCAAGCCTGCGCGTGCCGTCGATTCCGAATTTCGGACCTGCATAGCGTGTGGCAAAAGCCGACGGCAGCCTGACATCCAGCAGGCGAAGGCCCGAAAATGGCTGCAGTTCGAATAGGTTGCCTGCGATGGTCGCGATCAGGTTTGGCAAAGACGGCCCAATGTTATCCAGCGGCCATGACAAGGTCACACGTGCGCGCTGCCATGCCCCGTCCTTTCCGCTTGCTGGGCTGGCCCCCGGCAGCGAAGCTGCCTGAACTGTCTCTATGGGCGTCAGATGTTCGACCCGGGCGGCCGCGCGGGCCTTTAGTTCCGGTGTCTCTCCGGGAACCGGTCGAAAGGTGCCCGAAGACTGCTCGCCCGCCATGATCTCGGCGGCCTTCATCGGATCGATGGCCGTCTCGATCAGATAGTCGGCCTCGATACGTGCTGGATCAGCTTTATGATTGGTCATTGTTGCTCGGCATGGTCATGACGCTTTGGCCGCATAAAGTGGGTCGGATCGATCCAGATGTTCGTTGATCAGGTTTGCGGCCCGGTCCGCATCGTGAGCCTCAAGGTGGTCAACCAGTCTGGAATGCTCCAGCAAAGTGGTGCTTTCGCGGCCCGACCAGTGGAGCAAAGGCGTGTAGTATTCCAGCAACCACGTCAGCATCGCCCGCATGACAACCTGCAACAGCGGGTTTCCGGACAATTCAGCAATCGCGACATGAAAGGCGATATCGGCTTCGATGAAACCCCTGGCATTGCCCAGCTGCTGGCGCTGCGCCTCTATCAGGCCCCTCAGCGGCCAGGTTGACCGTCCCCGTTTCCAGAATTTTTCTGACCTGCTTCAGGTGGGCCAGATTGGAAGGTTCGGTCGAGAGCAAAAGCTTTGCGATATCGTCGATCTGACCAACGGCAATCCCCGCGCTCAGTTCGTTCACCCGGCTGCGTTCGCCTTGCGAAATCGTGATGACGCCCTTGTTGGACAAGGCCTGCATCGCCTCTCGCACTGCAGGGCGCCCGACGTGGAACCTGTCCATCAGGCTGCGTTCGGACGGAAACGTATCACCAGGGGCCAATTCGCCTGACACAATCATGGACCACAGCCGCTCAAACACCTGATCAGACAGCTTCAGCCGGGTGATCGGTTCCGCCGGGGCGGCGCCTTGTGATGATTTTCCGTTCGCCATTGCCACCTCTGAGACTTGCAATGACCCTATCTACTGTGCACTGGTATGACAAGATGATATGTTTGGAAAAACCACAAGGAGCGTTGAAATGAAAGTTGCCCTGATTGGCTGTGGATTTTTCGCGCAAAACCAACTTGAGGCATGGCGGGACATCGACGGCGTCGATGTTGTCGCCCTATGCGACACCGATCCAGAAAAGCTGGCTGCGACCGGCAAAGCCTTCGATATCGCGCGCCAGTTCACCGACGCCGCGCAGCTTTTCGAACAAGATGGTTTTGACATCGTCGACATCGCGACAACGGTCCAGTCGCATCGGCCTCTGGTCGAGATGGCGGCACGCCACAAGGTGCACGTCATCTGTCAAAAGCCCTTTGCCTCCAACATGGAGGATGCTCGGGCCATGGTCAGCGCCATCGAAGCCACCGGCAAAACGCTGATGGTCCACGAGAACTTCCGCTGGCAATCGGCAGTGCGCACGGTGATCGACGAAGTGCGCAATGGCACGATCGGCACGCCGTTCTTCGGCCGCGTCAGCTTTCGGTCGGGCTATGACGTGTTTTCCGGACAGCCCTATCTGGCGGAAGGGGAGCGTTTTATCATCGAAGATCTGGGCATTCACATCCTCGACATTGCACGCGCGCTCTTTGGTGATGTGAGGCGGGTGTCGGCGACGACGCAGCGGATCAATCCTGTGATCAAGGGCGAAGACGTGGCCACCATGCTTCTGGATCACAACGGCGGGGTGACCAGCGTCGTCGACTGCTCTTATGCCACGCGACGCCAGCCCGAGACCTTTCCCCAAAGCCTGATCGAGGTTGATGGGGACACAGGGACGATCCGTCTGGACGCAGGCTACTCCTTGACGGTTCAAACCGGCGCGGTGTCGGAAACACGCGACCTGTCGCCGCCGGTGCTGCCTTGGGCGTCGCAACCCTGGCACAACATTCAGGAAAGCGTCCGGACCATCCAGCAGCACTTTGTCGATTGCCTGCGGGATCAAGTGCAGCCGGAAACCAACGGGCGCGACAACCTCCAGACGCTGGGCCTTGTCGAAGCGGCCTACCTGTCAGCCGCCGAGGGCCGCACAGTCGAGACGGGCGCGCTGTGAGCGAGGCCATGCGTCTTTACGGCACCGACGTGCCGCCTTCGGCGACAGAGGAACTGAGCGCCGGAGCGTTGTCGTTTACGCTGGAAGACGGTGGACTTCGTCACATCCGTGTGGACGGGGTCGAAATCATTCGCGGCATCGCGTTTCTTGTCCGCGATCGGGATTGGGGAACGCTGGCCCCCGCCCTATCGGTGGTATCCCGCGAAAAAACCGGAGGTTCCCTGTGCCTCTGTCTTGGGGCGGTCTTTGAGACCCGCGACGCCAAGTTGGATATGTCGATCCGCATTGACGCCGGGCCTGGCGCACTGACCGTTCAGGCCGAAGGCATTGCCACGGGCGCATTTGTAACCAACCGAACCGGGTTCACGGTTCTGCATTCCGCAGACCTGTCAGGTTGCTCGGTCTCTGTCGAACACTCCGATGGCACGGTTGAGTCATCGGTCTTTCCTGTCCTTATCGATCCTTGGCAGCCTTTCATGGATATCACTTCGATCACGCATCGCGCCGACGGGCTGGCCGTGAGTTGCGCCTTCGAGGGCGATACATTCGAGATGGAGGACCAGCGACAATGGGGCGACGCGTCCTACAAGACCTACGTGCGGCCCCTGGCGCGTCCATGGCCCTATGTTCTGGAGGAGGGTGAGCGTTTTTCCCAATCCGTGTCGGTCACATGGGGCAAGACAACCACACCCTATACGACACGTCCCCAGAGCATCGCAGTCGGTGGTGTCACCTTTCCCGATACCGCCATCCTCGTATCCGCCACGGACGCTGAACTATTGGCAAAGCGCCCCGAAGATATCGAAGAGGTCGCGCCTCAGCGCCTGCTTTGCCATGTAGACACCTCGGCTGGTGCGGTGGCCACGCAAGTTGCGGCCTTCGCAAACCTTCAATCCACCCTGCCGGGCCCCATTTATGATCTGGAACTGATCTGTGGCTTTGCCGACCCACCTGACGAGGAATTGCGCAAGATGCGATCTGCCATGGATGCGGCAGGGTTCAGGCCGGCGAGCGTCATGGTGTGTCCGTCGGTGGACAGGCAATCCACGCCGCCCGGGTCGGATTGGCCGCCCTGTCCCTCGTTGGAGTCGATTCATCAGGCCAGCGCAGAGGCTTTTGGCGATCTGTTACGTGGCGGTGGCATGGCCAGTTTTTTTCCCGAACTTAACCGCAAACGCCCGTCAGCCCGGATGCTGGATTTCGTCTCTCACAGCCTGTGCCCGATTGTGCATGCCGCCGATGATCTGTCGGTGATGGAAACGCTTGAGGCGATCCCGCATATCACACGCAGTGCCCGCGCGTTTATCGGCGCGTGTGACTACCGGATCGGGCCATCCACCCTCGCTATGCGGCAAAATCCATATGGTCAGCGGACCATGCCAAATCCGAATCTTGGTCGTGTTTGTATGACCCACGACGACCCGCGCCACCGTGCGCAGTTCGGGGCGGCCTACGTCATCGGGTTGGCTTGCGCGCTTGCACCTTGCGGCGTCACTGTTTGGACACCTTCAGAACTTTACGGGCCAAGAGGTCTCGAAGGGCCACTCAGCAAAGCCATAACTTTGCTCGCAAGCCTGGCTGGCGAACCCGTCCACAAAGCCTTTATGAAAAGTGGATTGGCGGAGCTGACGGTTGGCCAGACTTGCGTCGTCGCAAACCTTACGGACCGACATCGCGACAATCTGGGTCCATACGAATTCAATGTGTCCCAAGCAAAGCTGACCTCTTTCTAAACTGTTCCCTTTGTCCATTTTCGACATCCAGTTTGGCAGTGACCCACTCGCTTTTTTACGCCCATTCCAAAGGGCGGTTCCGTCACTCGCCGATTGGTCGGTTCAAAGTTCAGAACGAGAAAGAGGATGGGATTCTGCCAGTGCGGCGTTTTTCGGACTGGCAAACCTGCCCCGAATGCCACGCCATCCCCGCGCATTGGGATGAACAGAGAGGTACATTGAGTGCCCTGCAACAAGCACAGCGCTTGATCAGGCCGATGTTGCGCTATCACGTCAGCATCACGCTGAAGCAAGCGTCGACCGTGTAAACTACGATTCCAGACTTTTGACGGAAATAGCCCTATTCATAGCCAGTTCCGTGTGTGATGTGTCTGCGCGTTCCGAAATGCCGGGCAAAACTTGAAAGAATAAAGCGTTATCAATAACTTGGAGATTTTGGCTGGGACGGTAGGACTCGAACCTACAACCTACTGTACCAAAAACAGTTGATCTACCAATTGATCTACATCCCAACGTGAGGCGCTAATTAGTCTGCCGACGGCCAGCACGCAAGCCCCTTTGGGCAAAAAAACGGATCATTCCGTCAACCCGTCGTTTGAGAGTAAATCGGGTATTTCCGGATCGCTGCGTTCTTCGTGTACGAGGCGGTCCAACGCGGCCTTGGAGGTGTCTTCTACGTCGCTTGTCGGGCTCAAGGGCTGCTTGGGTGCAGTGATCTTTTGGGATATCGCGGGGGGCGTGTGCGGGGCTGCGCTATCGCCAATCAGCTGGATGCGATAGGTGGTATCGGGCACTTCGATACCGGCGTCTTCGATGGCTGCTTTGACCATGCGGATCGCTTCGCCCTTGGCCAAAGCAAGGGAGGTGACGCGTTGATCGATCCAGCCGGTGACCACAAGAACAACAGATCCATCTCCGATCCGTTCGATCCAGGTCATCGGTGCAGGGTCTGTCAGAGTGAAAGGCAGGCCTTGGACCACAGTTTCAGCCAGTGCGCGCACGTGCCCCAGATCGCCGCCTGATCCTACCCCGATTTCGAAATCGAACCGACGTTCTTCGTTGGTCGAGTAATTCACGATTCGGCTTTTGAAGACGGTCGCATTGGGGATGCGAATGTGGTTGCCATCAAAGCTTAGCAAAATGGTCGCGCGGCTGGTCAGTCGGATGACTTTGCCGATGTCGCCTTCGATTTCGACGGTGTCATTGGGACGAAACGGTTGGCGAATGGACAGCATGATCGATGCGATAAAGTTCTCGACGGTGTCCCGGACCGCAAAGCCGATGGCCAGGCCGACGATACCGGCGGCACCAAGGATCGTGCCCAGCAGGGCGGTTGCGCCCAGAATATCAAGCGCAATGACTAAACCGCTGACAAAGAACACCATGCGGACAATTTGGCGGTAGATGTTGGCGATAAAGGCGTTTGGCGCGATCCGGTCCCAGGGCGCGCGCATACGGGCCAGCATAATGCCCGCAAACAACACGAGCAAAAATGCAAAGAGCGCGACCGCGACCAAAGGCAACAGCGCGACGGCTTGTGCCATTCGTGTCTGGAACCGTTCGACTGCTGGGTTTAGTCGCGCCACGACGTCCGTAGTTTCCGCGACTTCGTTTTCGATGGCAACCACGCCTGCAATGCGCGCCACAATATCGTTCAGCCGTGCGGCTTGAGTTGTATCAATCGTGGTCCCGCGCAAGGTGACGATCCCGGATGAGACGGTGACAGTGACGTCCTGATACCCATCCAATTCTGATAGGATATTGCGGATGCGCACCGCAATAGCGGCGTCTTGGCTGGCACTGTCTTCGACTTCTATCGTCCCTTGGGGCTGGTCTGTGGTCTGTGCCATGACAGGGCCCGCGCATACGCACAGTAACAGGATCAGCGTCCGCATCATTTGCGGACGTCGACCAAAACTGCGCCCGCACGTTTGCCTGCCTCTACCGCCTCATGTGCCGCGGCGCAGTCCGCGAGCGCAAAGGTTTCCGCGATTGGGCATGTCAGCGCCCCTTGGTCGAGGGCTGCATGCAATCGGGTGATCGCCGCGGCGCGCTGTGCAGGAGGCAGCAGATAAATCAGCAAGATGTCGATTGTCACAGCTTTGAACAGCAGCGGGCCAAATGCCAGTTCCGGCGTCATGTTCTTGGCCGAGCCATAGGCCGCAATGGTGCCGTTGGGGGCAATGACCTCTGCATTGGTGGCGATGTTGACGCCAAATTCCACGTCGACGATCCGATCAACGAGGTTCCCGTCGTTGGCGGCAAGGATCGCGGTGGCCAGCGCACCGTCGCTATAGTCGATAACCGGGTCTGCGCCCGCGTCTTGTGCCGCTTTCATGCCGTCGCCGCGCGCTGTGGCGATAACCTTTGCGCCGCCCCATTTTGCCAGTTGCACGGCAAGCAGACCAACGGTGCCCGCCCCACCGTGGATCAGCACGGTTTGACCTGCCACATCTCCGCTACCAAAGACGGCGTGACACGCCGTCAGGCCTGGTATGCCCAACACGGCACCTGTTTCGAACGACACGCCGTCCGGCAAATCGACGGCTTGTTCTGAGGGCAGGCATATGTGCGTGGCGGCTGTGCCAAAGGGGCGCTGCCATTGTCCGTTCCAAATCCAGACGCGTTTGCCAATGCGGTCGGTGGAAACACCGTTGCCAACCGCTTCGATCACGCCCGATCCGTCACTGTGTGGGATGATGCGATCAAACGGCGGCTTGGTTACGCCGGGGCGTGCCCCTGAGCGCGCTTTGACGTCGGATGGGTTGACGCCGGAATAGACCGTGCGCACCAGCACTTCGCCCGGTGCCGCACTTGGCGTTGGCATGTCCGTCAGCTCCAGCACGTCGCTTGCGGGTCCAAAGGTGGAATAGGAAATGGCTTGCATCGTAATTGTCCCGCATGAAGTAATTTGTCATGCCAAGACTAAACAAGCGGGCTGAAATGGCCAGCCCCGACCGCTTTTGAGTTTTGGCAAAAGACAGTGAGCCAACAGGCCCTGAACCTGAACGCGTTGGTCTAGTCGCGCACTTCGTCCATTGCGACGCCCCATAGGCGGGCCTTGGGAGCCCAGCCCTTGTATCCGGCGGCCGTCAGGCGGCACCATTCCGGGTCACACTTGCCCAGACGGGCGATCACACCTGCCTCAAGCGCGGCGGCGACGGGTGCCTGGGGCTCGGGGCGCGTGCGAATTGTCAGCATATCCTGTTCAATCAGGACGGTGCGGGTGCCGGACAAGAGGGAATAGTGCACCCATCCGCCCAACCCATCGCGGTCTTCGACGCGCCGCCAGTGGCCATGTTCGGCTGTGATGCGCAGTGGCATATCGCGGCGGGTGAACACCCAGTCGATGCGGTGCGACAAGGACGGGCCACGCCGCACGTTTCCTTCAACCGCCTTGAGCGACACGAAACGCGGCATTGGCAGATTGGTCACAGGACCTGTATCGCCAGCCAACGCAGAGCCGTTCATAACAAACAAAATCAAGAACGCCTTCACAGCGACCACAATAGGGGAAATATTGCTCATCTCTCGCCTCATGAAATGGCCGAGGTTCTTGTGCCCCGTGCTCACTTCCTTCACCATGCTCTCAAATGGCGCAAACGCCAAGGCCGGGGAGGGCAACGATGCCAAAGGAACGTCTGAGTGTTGTCGTTACGCGACGGTTGCCTGCAGAGGTAGAAACACGATTGAGCGAATTGTTCGATGTGCGACTGCGCGATAATGATGCGCCAATGAGCCGGGCAGAGATTGTCGAGGCGATGAAAACAGCCGATGTTCTGGTTCCCACGATCACGGATGTTATCGATGCGGCGATGATCGGGCAGTCCGGTGATCGGCTGAAACTGATTGCGAATTACGGTGCGGGTGTGGACAATATCGACGTTGCGACGGCGCGCCAACGCGGCATTCTGGTGTCCAACACGCCCGGCGTGCTGACCGAAGACACAGCCGACATGACCATGGGTCTGATCCTTGCCGTAACGCGACGGATCCCCGAAGGATTGGCCGCCATGCAGGCTGGCCAATGGGATGGCTGGTCCCCAACGGCATTTCTGGGTGGTCGGATTGCCGGGCGTCGCCTTGGTATTCTGGGCATGGGTCGGATCGGGCGCGCTGTCGCGCGCCGGGCCGCCGCCTTTGGGATGCAAGTGCATTACCACAATCGCCGCCGCCTGCGCAGTGATGTCGAGGACGAATTGCAGGCGACATGGTGGGAAAGCCTTGATCAGATGGTCGCGCGTATGGATGTGCTCAGTATCAACTGCCCGCATACGCCATCGACCTTTCACTTGCTGAATGCGCGCCGTCTGAAGCTGATGAAACCCGACGCCGTCATCGTGAACACGTCACGCGGCGAGGTGATCGACGAAAATGCCCTGACGCGGATGTTGCGCAAAGGTGAGATCGCCGGGGCCGGGTTGGACGTTTATGGTGGCGGAACGCAGGTGAACCCGCGTCTGCGCGAACTGCCAAACGTGGTCTTGTTGCCTCATATGGGCTCTGCAACCCGCGAAAGCAGGGTCGAAATGGGCGAGAAGGTCATCATAAACATCAAGACGTTTGATGACGGGCACCGCCCACCGGACCAAGTCGTACCATCCATGCTGTAGCGTCGGAAAACGACACGTTTTCCCACCAAGGTTTTCCCAAACCTTGGTCGTTCAAAGGAGAGACTGATGCGCATTTGCCTGACTGTTGCCTTTTCCCTGATCGCGGGTGCTGTGTTTGCCCAACAAAGCGCGGATGCCGTGCAACCCGAAGTGGGCACAGCCAGCGGCTTCATCGCCACGTCGAAGCGGATTGCCGCAGCGCAAGCGAGCAAGGTGGCGGGTACATCTGTTGTGGCGCAAAATTTCATGGTCGCGGCTGCAAACCCTCTTGCTGTGCAAGCGGGCGTTGACGTTCTGGCCGAAGGTGGCACAGCGGCAGATGCGCTGGTCGCGGTGCAAACCGTTCTTGGCTTGGTCGAACCGCAGTCGTCAGGTTTGGGCGGTGGTGCGTTTTTGGTTTGGTATGATGCCGCATCTGAAACGCTGACCACGCTCGATGGGCGCGAAACGGCACCGCTGGCCGTGACGCCCACGCTGTTTCAAAAAGATGACGGTACGCCGATGGGCTTTTTCGATGCAGTGGTGGGGGGGCGATCCGTCGCAACGCCAGGAACGCCTGCATTGTTGGCCGATCTGCATGCGCGCTGGGGCAACCAGCCTTGGGCCGGTTTGTTTGATGCTGGCATTGATCTGGCGACGGCAGGTTTCGACGTGTCCCCCCGGTTGGCCGGACTGATCGAACGCGATGCGGAGCGGCTGGCGATCTATCCTGCGACGTCCGAATATTTCCTTCCGGGCGGTGTACCGTTGCAGGTGGGTGCAACCCTGCAAAATCCAGACTATGCAACAACGTTGCGCGCGATGGCCGTGGGCGGGCAGGGTGCTTTTTACACAGGCCAAATCGCGCAAGATATCGAAGCGACAGTACAGCAATTTGCGGCCAACCCCGGTGTTTTGTCCCAGCTTGATCTGGCGATCTATCAAGTGAAAGAACGCGCACCGGTCTGTGGCAGGTACCGCGCACATGACGTCTGCGGCATGGGGCCACCATCATCAGGCGCGTTGAGCATCGGGCAAATTTTAGGCATGCTCGATACCTATGATCTTGCTGCGCTGGGGGCCGCAAACCCGGAAAGCTGGCGTTTGATCGGGGATGCCTCGCGTCTCGCCTTTGCGGATCGTGGACGCTTTATGGCTGACAGTGATTTTGTGCCGATGCCGACCGCTGGACTGGTGGACCCTGCCTATCTGGCAGAGCGCGCAGCGCTGTTAGCGGGTCCGAGCGCCCTTGAAGACGTGGCACCCGGTGCCCCGGCGTTCGATCACGCCCTGAACTGGGCGGATGATCAGAGCATCGAGTTACCCTCAACGTCGCATATTTCGATTGTCGACAGCTATGGCAACGTGGCGTCGATGACGACCACCATCGAGAACGCGTTTGGGTCGCGATTGATGGTGCATGGGTTTTTGTTGAACAATGAACTGACGGATTTCAGTTTTCGCACCCATGTGAATGGTGTGCCCATTGCCAATGCGATTGCGCCGGGCAAGCGTCCGCGATCATCTATGGCCCCTACAATTGTGATGAAGGATGGTGCTCCGGTGCTGGCGATCGGCAGCCCCGGTGGCAGCCGTATCATTGGCTATACCGCATCCGCGATTATTGCCCATCTGGATTGGGGTATGGATGTACAGCAAGCGGTGAGTGCGCCCCATGCGGTCAACCGGTTCGGGGCGTTCGATGTAGAGAACGCTACATTGGCCGCTGATCTGGCACCCGCCCTTGAGGCGATGGGGTATGAAGTGAATGTGCGTGATCTGAACTCTGGCTTGCATGCCATCGCGATTGGCGATGTGTTGCAAGGTGGGGCTGATCCGCGCCGTGAAGGGATTGCACTGGGCGATTGAACGCCAGCTGCAAATGGGAGCACAGAACAATGGCACAAGCGATTGATTTACCACGCAACGAAGACGGCATCGCAACAGCATTGGGCGTTCTGAAACAGCAGTTTGGCGACCGATTTCATACAGGCCAAGCGATACGCGATCAGCATGCACACACCACCACTTATATCAAAGCACAGGCCCCCGATGCCGTGGTCTTTCCCTCTTCGACCAAGGAGGTGTCTGACATCATCAATGTCTGCGCGGTCCACCGCGTGCCTGTAATTCCCTATGGCACGGGAACATCCCTTGAGGGGCATGTGAACGCGCCCGCGGGCGGCATTTCTGTGGATATGAGCGCGATGGACAAGATCATCGCCGTCAATGCTGACGACCTTGATTGCGTCGTGCAGCCGGGGGTCACGCGCGAACAGCTGAACACTTATCTGCGGGATCGCGGACTGTTCTTTCCTATTGATCCGGGGGCCAATGCCTCGCTTGGCGGCATGGCGTCCACGCGTGCATCTGGCACCAACGCAGTGCGTTATGGCACAATGAAAGACAACGTTATCGCGCTGGAGGCCGTTATGGCCGATGGCCGCGTTATCCGTACGGCGCAACGCGCGAAAAAGACATCTGCGGGCTATGACCTGACCCGCCTGCTTGTCGGTTCCGAAGGCACATTGGGCCTGATCACCGAGGTGACCCTGAAACTGCAGGGCATCCCCGAGGCGATCCGCGCCGCGCGCATGTCGTTTCCATCTATTGAAGCCGCCTGTCAGGCTGTCATGACCACCATCCAATATGGTATTCCCGTGGCCCGCATCGAATTGATGGACGAATTGAACGTGCGCGCCGCCAATGCATATGCAGGGCTTGAGTTGCCCGAGACGCCGCTGTTGCTGTTGGAGTTCCATGGATCAGACAATGCGGTGGTCGAACAAGCCGAGATGTTTGGATCAATCGCAGAGGATGTCGGTGGGTTTGATTTTGCAACTACCGGGTCGGTCGAAGAGCGCAACAAGCTGTGGAAAGCCCGCCACGATCTATACTGGGCGACATTGCAGTTGCGCCCCGGCGCGCAAGGTATTTCGACAGATGTCTGCGTGCCTATTTCCCGCCTTGCCGAGGCAGTGACCGGAGCGCAGGCAAAAGCGGCAGAGTTGTGTCTGTTGGCCCCAATCGTGGGCCATGTCGGCGACGGAAATTTCCACTCGCTTGTGTTGATTGATATCGAAGATGCGGATGAAGTTGCACGCGCAGAAGTGTTCACTGCCTATCTTGCTGACGAGGCCATCCGCATGGAGGGCACATGTACTGGCGAGCATGGCATAGGGCAGGGCAAGGTGCCCTATCTGGTCAAGGAATTGGGCGCTGCCGTCGAGTTTATGGCGGCTATCAAGGGGGCCTTTGATCCGCTGAACATCATGAACCCGGGCAAGATTTTTTCGCGCTGAACTGGCGGACGCCTGTTGGGTCGCGACATCACTAGGGGGTCTGTCCCTGTCGCTTGCGCGACTCCCTGGGGTTTTTATTTGAAACAGAGAAGCAGGACACTTGCGTGTGCGTCGTTTTTTCGCTGTGAGCGGTCGGCTTGTTGGCGCGCAGCGTGTTCGGAGTTTCTAGAAGTTTGATCAGGACTTATCGAGGATTCGTGACATGAAAACGCAAGTCAAAGCTTTGGTTGTAGGTGGCGGTGCCGTCGGCACGTCGATTGCCTATCATCTGGCCCGTGCCGGTTGGGACGATGTCATGTTGTTGGAGCGGGACGAGTTGACGTCTGGCAGCACTTGGCATGCGGCGGGGTTGCTGCCCTATTTCAACATGTCTTTTGCCACGACCCACATCCACGACTATTCGATCAAGTTTTATAAGACGCTTGAGGAAGAGACAGGATTGAATGCCGGTTTTGCCGTCGTTGGCAATTTGCGTATGGCGCAGACGGATGCGCGGATGGATGAATACATGTTGTATGCGTCCACCGCTGAGACCTGCGGTGTGCCTTATGAATTCATGACGCCCGATCAGATCAAGGCGAAGTGGCCATTGATCCGAACCGAAGATCTGAAGGGTGCGCTTTACCATCAGACGGATGGCTATATTAACCCTGCTGACGTGACGATGGCGATGGCCAAAGGTGCGCGTCAGCGCGGTGTGATGATCGAGCGCAAGTGGCAGGCCGATGCCTTTCACTGGAATGGTGCCGCCTGGGAAGTCACGGCCACCAAGATGGTTGAGAAGGGCGGCAATCTTGTCGCCAGTGACCAGCAGATCGTGATCACCGCAGAGCATGTTGTGACGGCCAGCGGCAATCACGCGCAACGCACAGCCAAGATGCTGGGTATCAAGATGCCGGCCATCCCGGTCGAGCATCAGTTCATCGTGATGGAACAGGACCCTGAGTTGGTGAAGTTTCGCGCCGAGGGTCATGATGAGCACCCGGTTATTCGCGATGCGGACGCTCAATCCTATGTTCGTGAGGAACGCGGTGGCTGGATCCTTGGCGTGTATGAAAAAGACGCGCCTGCGCGGTTTGAATATGGTGTGCCTGACAGTTTCCGCGCCGACCTGTTCCAGTTGAATCTGGAGCGGATCGAAGACCAGTATATGGCAATGATCCACCGCGTGCCGTCCTGTGAGAACAGCGGCCTGAAGGATGATTTCAACGGACCGATCTGCTATACGCCTGATGGTAACCCGTTGGTGGGCCCGGCACCTGGTTTGCGCAATATGTGGCTGGCCGAAGGGTTTTCCTTTGGCATCACGGCGGCGGGTGGCACCGGCTATTACCTTGCTCAGTTGATGGTCGCGGGCGAGGCAGAGATCGATATGGCTTCGCTTGATCCCAAACGATACGGCGATTGGATGACGACCGAGTTTGCGGCGCGCAAGAATGAAGAGTGTTACGAGCATGTTTACATCCTGCATCACCCCGACGAGGAGCGGCCTGCCTGTCGGCCTTTGCGCACCTCGCCTGCTTATGATCGCCAAGCGGCCAAGGGCGCGCAGTTTGGGTTTGTGAACGGGTGGGAGCGGCCCAACTATTATGGTCCTTTGGATGCGCCCCAGAGCTTTGATCATGACAGCCGGTCGTTCCGGCGCGGTAACTGGTGGCAATATGCCGTTGAAGAGGCCAAGGCGATCCGCGAAGGCGTCGGCCTGATTGATGCAACGGCCTTTACCAAGCACGTGGTACGTGGACCCGGCGCAACGGCGTTTCTGGATTGGTTCACGTGCAACAAGTTGCCGTCCGTGGGGCGGATCAACCTGACCTATGCGTTGACCGGGGCGGGCACCACACGCACGGAATACACGATCGTGCGTTTGGCGCAGGACGAGTATTACCTGGTTTCGGCAGGTGCCTGGACGGCGTATGACAGCGACTATTTGCGGAAGGCGATCGAGGACAAGGCCCCTGAACTGGGGTATATCGAGTGCCATGATGTGACGACGCAATGGGGGGTATTTGCTATTGCAGGCCCCAAGTCGCGGGAGGTCTTGAATGCCTTGATCAAGGATGATGATCCTGACACGGTGTTGTCCAATAAGCGGTTCCCATGGTTAACAATGCGCAACATCGAGTTGGGCATGTGCCCGGTGCGCGCGATCCGCGTCGCATATACTGGCGAATTGGGATGGGAATTGCACCATCCGATTGAGATGCAGAATTATCTTTGGGATCAATTGGTTGCCGCTGGAGAGCCCTATGGCATCAAGCTGGTTGGTGCGCGTGCCCAGAACTGGTTGCGCCAGGAAAAATCCTATCGCGCATTTGGCACCGAATTGGGCCGTGATGCGACTCCACTGGAGGCGGACTTGCCGCGCTTTGTCGAGTTGAACAAGGATTTCCATGGCAAGGCGGCGATGGAGGCGATTGGTGTCCGGTCGAAATGCGTGACGCTTTTGATCGACGGACCAGAGGATGCAGATCCATGGGGACGCGAAGTTCTGTATCACGGTGAGACACGCGTTGGTCGTTTGACGTCGGGTGGTTATTCTGTGGCGTTCGGGAAATCGATCGGGATGGGGTACGTCAGCCCGGATGCTGCAATCGTGGGCACGAAGTTGAAGGTCAAGATGTTTGACCAGCTGTGGGATGCAGAGATTGTGCAGGACAGTCCCTATGATCCCAAGAACGAAACGATCCGCAGGGACGGATGATTTCGGGTCGCCGCATGCCCATGCGGCGACCGACTGGGGCGCTGCCCCAGACCCCGTGGTATTTTGTGTCAGAAGAAACCTAAAGTCATCGTATGCTGCGTGCGTCGAGCCATGTCTGCCAAGCCTCTGCGCTGCCGTTGAATGCGTTTATGTCCACTGCGCCCGGAGTATTGGGCAACGTGCCTGTGGCAGTGTATTGCCAAAACCGCCAGGGTTGTCCCGGATAGGCTTCGGCAGGGGATTTGGCAGTGGTGCGCAGCCAGAAATCAGCAGATTTAAAGGCGCTTAGTCCGTTTTCGCGGTAAAATTGCGGGGTCGTATAGATGATGGGTGTTTGGCCGTAATGTGCTGCTACGATATTAATCCATCGCTGCATTTCTTGCCTGACCGTCGCGCCGTCTGGCCTGCGTTTACAGGTCGGGGATAACGGGTTCCATTCCATGTCGAGCACAGGGGGCAGGGTGCCGCGGGTCCGTGGTACGGTATTGATAAAGAACTGTGCCTGCACCTCGGGCGCTGTGCAGAAATAATAGAAGTGATAGGCTCCGCGTTTGATCCCTGCGCGTCCTGCACCGCGCCAGTGGTCGTCGAATGCGGTGTCTTTGAGGTCACCACCTTCGGTCGCTTTGAGAAAGGCGAATTCGATCCCGACCGCCTTGGCCCGTGTCCAGTCAAAGGACGTTTGAAACCGTGCTGCGTCCATGCCGCGGACCGGATAGCTGCTGGGTTGGCGGCCAGTAAACTGCACAGGATCAGTGTCACCAATGACCATGGGCCCTGTGAATGGGGGTGGACCACAGGCCGTCAGCAGCAAGAGAAAAGCGAGGGTACGGATCAGCATGAGCGTACTTTGCGAAAGCGTGCGGGAGAGAGGTCATTGACGGTGGCGACGTCGATTTGTGGCGTCCGACCAAGGGTGAGATCGGCCAGCAACTGGCTGGCGGCAGGCGCAGTTTGAAATCCATACCCGCCTTGGCCTGCGCACCAGATAAAGGCAGAGTTTGCTGGGTCTCGGCCCAGCACAAGGGTGCGATCAGGCGCAAAGCTGCGCAGGCCTGCCCAAGACGTCAAAAGCTGCGTTACGGGTTCGCTCACGTGTTGTTCATACCTGTCCAAACCTTGCGCCAACACCAGGTCGTCCGCCCATGCGTCATGGGGTTCGACTGGGTCCTCGTCGGCTGGCGAGACAAGCAATGCGCCTGCGTCTGGTTTGGCGTACCACGCTTCGTTAACGCCAAAGAAGATCGGCCAGCGTGATGCGTCATGTCCACCGGGTGCGGGGATGCGCGCCATTGAGCGGCGATATGGGATGATCCCGACTGGCGCGATCCCAGCCATGACGGCGATTTGATCTGCCCACGCCCCAGCAGCATTCACGAGCGTATGGGCGGTTATCGTATCGTTGCCGCAGCTTACGCGCCACGTTTTGTGAAAACTGATCGCGGTGACCGGATTGCCGGTCAGTATTTGCCCACCGTTCGCGCGTACGGTTTTTGCAAAATCCTGGATCATGCGGTCTGTGTCGATGTCCATCGCATCCGGATGGAAGGCGGCGCGTGTGATGGATGCGTTCAGGATCGGGACGTGAGCCAGAGCCTCTTGCACCGAGATTTCGGGGCATTTGAGGGTCTTGGCATCTACTTCGAAGGCCGCGTCCTCACCTGTGCGTCCCACCAATAGAAAGCCGCGCGGGCTGAGATAGGGTTGATGGAAGGCCGCACTTGCCCGGTTCAGTTCAATGACGGACGGCGAGCCGTAATTTTCCTCAAACAGGGCGGCAGATCGCCCTGACGCATGATAGCCAAGTGCGCTTTCGCCTTCGATCAGTGTCACTGTTGCATGTTCCGACAGTCGTGCAGCGGCAGAGACACCTGCGATGCCCCCGCCGATCACGATAATGTCGCTCAAGCCTCTTCGATCCTGTCCGTGGCTGGGGGCGGCGTTACGCTGAGGGCGGTGATCTGTGTGTACAAATCTGCTGTCATGTCCACGTCGAGTGCGGCCAGCGATGGGGCGAGTTGTTCGGAAGATCGGGCAGATACAATGGGGCGGGGGCGTGCGGGATGTGCCATCGCCCAGGCCACAGCGAGTGATGCGGGGTGCAGTCCCATATCAGCGGCCAGTGCCGCCAGCTTGGCCGCAGTTTCGTGCATCCACTCGACGTTATAGCGTGCAGCATAGCGTTCGTCGTCGATCAGCCGCCCTGCGCCACCACCCACGTACTTGCCTGTAAGCAGACCGCCCCCCAACGGAGAGTAGGGCGCGATTTCAATGCCTTGATCGATGCAAACTGGGAAAATCTCGACTTCGGATTGGCGTTTTACGAGGCTGTGCATGGGCTGCACCATGTCGATCTTGGTTTCAAAACCAGCGGCGATTGTTTGCGCCTTCATCACTTGCCAGGCGGCAAAGTTGGACACAGCAATATAGCGGATCCGCCCCTGCTGTTGCAGGGTTGCGAGGGCATCAAAGCTTTCTTGCAGCGGTGTGTCATCGTCAAACCGGTGCATATAAAGAATGTCGATGACATCAAGGTTGAGCCGCTTTTGCGAAGTGTCGCAACTGGACATGATGTTTTGACGTCCGCCACCGTTGTCATAGGCGGCCTTGGTTGCAACGATCAGACTGTCGCGGTCCTGTTGGACCATTTCACCCAAAAGAGTTTCGGACGCACCGTCATTGTAGGCATAGGCTGTGTCGAAATGGGTGATGCCAGCGTCGCGCGCTGCGTCAAACATTGCGCGGCTTTGTGTGGCGTTTGCGTTTCCGCCAAATTGCATTGTGCCGAACGTCAGGCGAGAGAGCGGGGTGCCGTTGATGGATGTAATCATGCCTCATTCGTGCCACGCCGGGCGATGTGCGCGCAACGATTAAAAGCGAGTGGATTGAGAAACGTCGTTTTTTGGGAGCTGTCAGAAGTGCCCTTGGAGACTACCCCGAAGGTTTTCGGTGCATGGGCAGTTTCGAGCATTTGCTGGCCGATCGTGCATGAAATCAATCATGGGTTCGTTCGGATGTCAGGCTACTCAACATCTGGTATCAACAGATTGTTCGCATTTGAAAGAAATTGCGGCCTGCCGCGCGAGCGCAGACAATCTGTTATCAACTGTTTTGCGTCATCCCTGTGTCTATGCGGTGATTTCAGAACGAGGTCGTGAAGATGCAGATATGGATCCTACTGGCCATGATAGGGTTGTTTTTGCAGGTTGATATGGCACGGGCAGACGCGCTGCCGCTGGCCAACCGCGGCACTTTTCTGATGGACCGTGCCCCCCTGTTTGTCGTGGCAACGCATGCAGGCCGCCTGTCGCCAAGTTTGTTTGCAGGTAAAACGGGCAATAGCCTTTTTGCACCGCCACCAGTGCCAGTTCGAACGGTGCCGGGTGACGTGTTTTTTGGTGATCATGGGCCTATCAGGCAACTTCGTTCTCTGATTGCACGGGCAGAAGCTGGGTCTAAAGGGTATGATGCGGTGCAATACGGTGCTCACATCCTGCCTGATCGCGCACCCACCACACTGACATTGCAGCAGATATTCGATTGGATCGACGATACCCCGGGACAACCGCACGCCATCGGGCGCTATCAGTTTATCCCACCGACATTGCGACGGCTTGTTGCGCAGTTGGACCTCAGTCATGAAAAGCGGTTCACGCCGTTTGTGCAGGATCAGTTGGCAGATATTTTGCTACAAGAGGCTGGGTTGGCGCGGTTCATGAGCAGGGAACTGGGGCGACAGGCGTTCATGAACAATTTAGCCAAGATTTGGGCCGGCCTGCCCAATGACAGCGGAGAATCGCATTACCACGGGTACGCGGGCAACAAGGCTGCGATGACGTGGGGGGCATTCGATGCGCAAATGGCGCTGATTTTCCCGGGATAGTTTTGGGCAGTTACGACAGATTTTGATGATTTTTGAGCTGTCGGCAAGTCATGTCGGGGTGCGTCGCTAGGATGCGGGCTTGCAAAGCTGATATGCGTACATCGGTTTGAACTATCGGCTGTGCGAAGGGCAAAGGGAAGATAATAGTAATTTGAATTAATATCTTATCTGGATTTCTGACGCCAATGAGGTGCGCACCTCAAAAAATGTATAGACTTGAGGTGCGCACCTCAAATAGCGTTGAACTTGTCTGATCGACGATTCGGCAACAAAAATTACAAAGCCGATTTCATATTGGGAGGAGAACCGATGAAGAATTTTAAACTGGCCTCTGCCAGCGCCTTGAGCATTGCAGCTGCGTCTTTTGCAAGCTCGGCTCAAGCAGAAGACCTGACGCTGTGCTGGGCGGCTTGGGATCCGGCAAATGCTCTGGTCGAATTGAGCAAGGAATTCGAGGAACAATCCGGTCATAGCATGAGCTTTGAGTTCATCCCGTGGCCCAATTTTGCCGATCGGATGCTGAACGAACTGAATTCGGGTGGCAAGCTATGCGACCTTCTTATTGGTGACAGCCAGTGGATCGGTGGCGGTGCAGAAAACGGTCACTACGTCAAACTGAACGATTTCTTTGATGCCGAGGGCATCAGCATGAACGACTTCGCCGACGCGACTGTTTATGCTTATTCCACATGGCCCAAGGGCACTCCGAACTATTACGCGCTCCCCGCGATGGGTGATGCCAACGGCTGGTTCTATCGCAAGGACTGGTTCGACCGCGACGACATCAAAGCTGCGTTCAAAGAGGCGACAGGGCGCGATCTGGCCGAACCTAAGTCACAAAAAGAACTGCTTGAAATCGCTCAGTTCTTCCAAGAACGTGAAATCGACGGCAAAACCGTTTACGGTGCATCCATCTTCACCGAACGCGGGTCCGAAGGGATCACGATGGGCGTCACCTCGGCGCTGTATCCTTGGGGTTTCAAGTACGAAAACACACCCGGAAGCTACGATATGGACGGTGCTGTAAACTCGCCCGAAGCGGTCGAAGCGCTCGAGTTTTATAAAGAGTTTTACGAAACTGCGACCCCTCCCGGTTACACGAACAGTTACATGGGTGAAAGCCTGGACGCGTTCAAATCCGGTCAGGTCGCCATGGCGATGAACTGGTTTGCGTTCTTCCCGGGGCTGTATGCAGATCCAAACACAGGTGGCGACAAGATCGACTTTTTCGTCAACCCACCACAAAACAACGCAGGTTCCACATTGGGCGGGCAGGGCATTTCAGTCATCGCCTATTCCGACAAACAGGACGCTGCACTTGAATACATCAAGTGGTTTGCGAACCCCGATGTGCAGGCCAAGTGGTGGTCGCTGGGTGGTTATTCGGCCCACAATTCGGTCCTGAACGACCCTGGTTTCGTCGACAGTGCACCGTTTGCTGGTGACTTCCTCGAGGCGATGGGATCGGTGCAGGATTTCTGGCAAGAGCCGGCCTATGCCGAACTGTTGTTGGCCATGCAAAAACGTTTGCATGACTACATTGTCGCGGATCAAGGCACGGCTCAAGAAGCGCTCGACAAGCTTGTCGAGGACTGGACCGAAGTCTTTGAGGACGAAGGCAAACTCTAACTAAAAAAGCTGGGTGGGCAGATAGCCCACCCTAACCTCCCCCTCCATCCGCCTCATACGTAGGGTGGGCAGTCTGCCCACCTATCTGGAAAGACGTGCCAAATGACCAACACCCCCGCCATACGCGTAGCCAAGGCAACCCCGGTCAGGGTGGCACGCAAGATCAAAGGACTGAGTGACCGTGCCATTGCGTGGATTTTCGTTGGCCCAACGATCTTTTTGTTGCTGGCCATCAACATCTTTCCTCTGATCTGGACAATCAATCTTAGCTTTACCAACTTTCGCGCCAACCGACCGAACCGGGAAGTCGACTATGTGGGGCTGCGCAATTACGAGCGTATTCTGACCGACAGCGACATCTGGCTGAACATGCAGGCCACGGCGCATTTCCTATTCTGGACGATCTTCTTTCAGGTGCTTATCGGCTTCACGCTGGCTTACCTCATCAACAAAAAGTTCAAGGGCAACGATCTATGGACCACGATCATCGTGCTGCCCATGATGCTCAGCCCCGCTGTGGTCGGAAATTTTTGGAAGTTCCTCTATCAGCCGCAGATCGGTCTGTTTAACTATGTTGTTGCCTTCATCTCAGGCAAGGACCCATCAAGTTTCGAGATGCTGGGGTCGGTGCAATTGGCACCCTGGTCTATCGTTATCGTCGATACGTGGATGTGGACGCCGTTTGTGATGCTGATCTGCCTCGCCGGACTGCGATCAATCCCTGACTATATCTACGAGGCAGCCGAGGTCGACCGCGCGTCGAAACTGCGTCAATTCTTTACGATCACCATTCCCATGGTCCTGCCATTTCTGATGTTGGCAGTCCTGTTCCGCGGCATCGAAAACTTCAAGATGTTCGATCTGGTGGTCCAGCTGACAGGGGGCGGGCCGGGGTCGACCACGGAACTCACCTCGATCAACCTCAAGCGCGAGGCGTTCGAGAAATGGCGCACGGGCTATGCGTCAGCCTATGCGATCATCCTGTTCGTCACAGTGTTCGGCCTCGCCTCGATCTACGTCAAAGCATTGAACAAGGTGAAGGAACGATGACCCATATTAATCCTCTTCATCTTGCAAGAAAAACTCTCGGGGGGCGCGCGTCAGCACGGGGGGCAGACAGCCCCCCTCCGAACTTTCACAGCGCAGGCGGACAAAAGATCATGAGCAGCTATTCCGTCACTGAGCCGTCAAAACGCTCCAAATGGTTCGCGGGCACGCTGGTGATCCTGTATGCGCTGATCACCATGGTGCCATTGGCCTGGATCATGTTGACCGGGTTCAAATCGCCCTCGGATGCGATCAGCTATCCACCCAAGGTGCTGTTCGAGCCGACCCTGGAGGGCTACGTAAACCTGTTCACCACCCGCACCCGGCAGACGCCTGAATATCTCGACGCCAACCCACCGCAGACCTGGTATGACGAGATCGTGCGCGAATACGATATGGTCATCGCCGGCCCGTCGAAGTTTGGCGAACGCTTCCTGAATTCGGTAATCATAGGCTTTGGCTCGACCTTCTTGTCCATCTTTCTTGGGACATTGGCGGCCTACGCGTTTTCGAGGTTCAAGATACCGCTGGCGGATGATCTGCTATTCTTCATTCTCAGTACGCGGATGATGCCTCCCATTGCGGTCGCGATCCCAATATTCCTGATGTACCGACAACTGGGCCTGAGTGACACGCACCTGGGCATGATCCTGCTCTATACTGGCGTAAATATCTCCCTCGCGGTTTGGCTTCTCAAGGGGTTCATCGATGAAATCCCGCTCGAATATGAAGAGGCGGCGTTGATCGATGGGTACACCCGCTTTCAGGCGTTCTATAAAGTCGTGCTGCCGCAGGCGGCCACGGGTATCGCGTCCACGGCCATCTTTTGTCTGATATTTGCATGGAACGAATATGCCTTTGCGGTGCTGCTGACATCAGGCACGGCGCAGACGGCACCGCCGTTTATCCCGACCATCATCGGTGTCGGTGGCCTTGATTGGCCTGCGGTTGCGGCTGGGGCCACGATCTTCCTGCTGCCGGTCATGATCTTTACCATTCTGCTGCGCAAACACCTGTTGCGGGGCATCACATTCGGGGCGGTGCGCAAATGAGCAACTTTATCACGGGTCTCATGCGTCTGCGGCGCGGTCCTTGGGAAATGCTGGCCACCATCCTTATCGGTCTTGGGGTGTTCATGCTGATGCAGCCGTTTTTGCTGTGGCTGTACACCTATTCCTTCATCGTAACGCTGGTGGGCACAGTGATGTTCATCGTCGTCTCCCACTTCAAGGAGTAGTCCCAAGTGGCTCAGATCGTCATCAAGAACATCCGCAAGGATTTCGGCAGTTTCAATGCCGTCAAAGAGAGCAGTTTTACCATCGAGGATGGTGAATTCTTTATGCTGCTTGGGCCGTCTGGCTGCGGCAAAACCACGACGTTGCGCATGATCGCAGGGCTGGAACTGCCGACCAGCGGTGAAATCTATCTCGACGGTGAAGAGATCAGTCAACTGCCCCCGTCCAAGCGCGACATTGCCTTCGTGTTTCAGATGTTTGCGCTCTATCCGCATCTGAACGTCTACAAGAACCTCAGCTATCCGTTGGTGTCGCAAGGTATGCCGCGCGCGCAGGTCAAGGCCAAGGTCGAGGAAGTGGCCACCATTCTGGGTATTCAGGATATCCTGCGGCGGCCGGTCGGTGGTCTGTCCGGTGGCGATCGTCAACGCGTCGCACTGGGCCGGGCCATTGTACGTGATCCCAAGGCGTTCATGATGGACGAACCCCTCGGCGCACTGGACGCAGAGTTTCGTGAACACATGTCAGAAGAATTGCGCGCCCTGCACGATCGTATGAAGGCAACGACCGTCTATGTGACACACGACCAACTCGAGGCGATGCAGATGGGCGACAAGATCGTCGTGATGAACAATGCCGTGGTCGAACAGTTCGGCACACCGCAACAGATCTATGACAAGCCTGCTACGATGTTTGTGGCCGACTTCATTGGCTCCCCTTCGATGAACTTTCTCCGGTTTGACGGTGCTGTGGCCGAGGGCGCGAATAGCGTCGATCTGAATGGTCAAACCTTGCACGTGCCCCGCCAGATCCAAGGCGCATCCGGCAACTTGGTGTTTGGCGTTCGTCCGGAGCATATCGCGCTGTCCGACAGCGGCGGGTATCGCGGCGAGGTGCTGGCGTCCGAGTATTTGGGGACCACCCAAATTATCACACTGGACACGCCTAATGGCGAATTAAAGGCCCGCATTGACAGCGGTCAAGTCGCCAAGGTTGGCGAAAAGGTGGGGCTGAGTTTCAACGCCAAGACGGTGACTCTGTTTGACGAAAACAGCGGTCAGGCCTTGCGATCTGAACTGAACGACGAGGTACTGGCACATGGCTGAGGTTGTTCTGAAAAACCTGTCCAAGTCTTTTGGCAAGGACGTCGGGATCGCGGATGTCTCGATGACCATTCCAGACGGCGCATTCGTGGTGTTGCTGGGCCCGACGGGTGCTGGCAAGACGACCACGCTGCGCCTGATTTCGGGGCTGGAAAAGGCTGACGGCGGTGAAATCTGGATTGGAGGGCGCAATGTCGGGGACGAGACACCGGCGCAACGCGACGTGGCGATGGTGTTTCAGCAGTACTCACTTTATCCGCACCTCACAGTACGTGACAATCTGGCGTTTCCTCTGAAGTCGCCAATCCTGAAAACCCCTGCGGATGAGATTGAACGCAAGGTGGCTGAAGTGGCCAGCGTTTTGCAGATCACCCACAAGCTCGACAACAAGGCGACCGCATTGTCAGGCGGCGAAATGCAGCGCGTGTCTATCGGGCGTGCGCTGGTGCGTGATCCGTCGATCTATCTGATGGATGAACCACTGAGCTCGCTTGATGCCAAGTTGCGTACCGATCTGAGGGTGGAGTTGAAACGGATTCATGCCAGCCTTGGGGCCACGTTGCTATATGTGACCCACGATCAGATCGAGGCGATGACGATGGCCACACACGTCGGCGTTCTGAACGAGGGCAAGCTGGTACAATACGGCACCCCACGAGAGATTTACGAAAATCCCAACAGCCTTTATGTTGCCTCCCGGCTAGGGCTTCCGCGCATCAATATCGTGCCTGCTGATCTGTTTGGCGGGACACCTGCCGGGGCGACCCAGATCGGTTTGCGCCCAGAACACATCACCCAAGGCGAAGGGCAGGATGCCGAAGTGCAGCGTGTCGAACATCTGGGTGACCAGACCCGCCTGCACCTCAATCTGCAGGGTCATGCCATCACGACTTTGGCTAATCCTGAGACGACTTATACCCCCGGCGCGCAGATCAAGATCGCGCCCAAAAACCCGCTGTGCTTTGACGCGCAAGGCACCCGGATTTTGTAAAAAAGGACAATGACATGAGCCAATTCATCAACGGCAAGGATACGCTGGTCACCGACGCGATTGACGGGCTTTTGCAGACATCTGGTGGGGCCTTGACCCGGCTTGACGGGTATCCACATATCAAAGTGGTCTGCCGTGCGGATTGGGATAAATCCAAGGTGGCGTTGATTTCTGGTGGCGGATCGGGTCACGAACCTGCCCATGCCGGGTTTGTCGGTGCGGGCATGTTGACCGCCGCTGTGTGTGGCGAGGTGTTTGCGTCGCCATCTGTCGATGCCGTTTTGGCGGGAATTCTGGCCGTTACGGGCCGGGCAGGCTGCTTGTTGATCGTCAAAAATTATACCGGGGATCGGCTGAATTTCGGCCTTGCGGCGGAACGCGCTCGGGCCTTTGGGCTTGATGTGGCAATGGTTATTGTGGACGACGATATCGCTCTGCCTGATCTGCCTCAGCCACGCGGCGTGGCAGGCACGTTGTTCGTGCACAAGATTGCGGGTGATCTGGCCGAAAACGGTGCTGATTTGGCGACTGTCAAACAGGCTGCGGATCAGGCCATTGCCAGCATGGCGTCGATTGGCATGTCGCTGGATACCTGTATCGTACCCGGCTCGACGAAAGAGGATCGTATTCCGGCGGGCAAGGCGGAATTGGGGCTGGGTATTCACGGCGAGGCGGGCGTGCAGCAGGTTCTGTTTGAGGGTGCGATATCTGCGATGGATATGGTGCTGAGCAAACTGAGCGCCAAGATCGAGAGTGGTCCGCATGTTGCAATCCTGAACAACCTTGGCTCTACGACACCTTTGGAAATGTCCATTCTGGCCCACGCCTTGGCGATTTCACCCAAGGCCGAAAATATCAAACATATCATAGGGCCCGCGCCCTTGATGACCTCGCTGGACATGCACGGGTTCTCGGTTTCGGTGCTGCCTGTTGACGCCACTAATCTGGCACAGTTGGGATCATCTGTTGACCTATCTGCATGGCCGGGCATGAAGGACATCGGCCCAGTCTTAACGCGGCCTTTGCCCGATGGGCTAAGCCCGATCCAACCGATTCCATCGACCAATGACAAGACCGCAGCCATCATTGCGCAGTGCTGTGATCTGTTGATTGCAGCAGAGAATGATTTGAACCTGCTGGATGCAAAATCTGGCGACGGCGATACAGGCAGCACGCTGGCCACCGCGGCCCGGGCGCTCAGCGGCGCGCTGGATCGGATGCCACTGGCGGATTTGACACAACTGTTCCGGGCCATTGGCAACGAACTGAGCCAGACAATGGGTGGATCTTCGGGTGTCATCCTTGCCATTTTCTTTGGTGCGACGGGGGATGCTTGCGCCAGTGGCAAACCAACGCCCAAAGCGCTGATGGCCGGGCTTGATCGGATCAGCCAGGTGGGTGGCGCACACCAAGGGGACCGGACAATGGTTGACGCCCTTGAACCCGCCTTGCGCGCCTTGCCCGACGGAATCGCCAAGGCGGCGCAGGCAGCGCGCGCGGGGGCTGATGCCACGGCCGCGATGGGCCGGGCAAAAGCGGGGCGGGCATCCTATGTGCCCGAGGAAAACCTGCTAGGTCATAATGACCCCGGTGCAGAGGCCGTCGCTCGCCTGTTCGAAGGGCTGGCAAAAGCCATGTGATAACGTCAAAAGGACGCAATGAAGCAGCAAAATAACACCCTTTCCAATCCGACGATCAATGACATAGCGCGGGTAGCTGAAGTCAGCCTTGCGACGGTCGACCGCGTTTTGAACGCGCGTCCGGGTGTGCGCGACGTTACGGTGCGCAAGGTGAACGAGGCGATTGCCGAATTGGGTTACGTGCGTGATACAGCGGCTGCCAATCTTGCGCGGGGTCGGGTCTATAATTTTACGTTCATTTTGCCTGCCAACGACAACGAATTCATCTCGCAACTTGAGGCGCAGATCGAAATGCTGGCGCGTGGCTTGCGACACGAACGTACCAAACTGTCATTTGTGCGGGTGGCTGCGTTTGACCCAATGGCCCTTGCCGGTGCGATTGACGCAATTGACCCCAAGCAGGTGGACGGTGTCGCGATCTTTGGCCCGGAAACCCCATCGGTGCGGGATTCCATTGCGCATCTCAAGGCGCATGGAGTGACTGTTGTCTCTTTGGTGTCGGATATCCCCAGTTCGGAACGCGACAATTATGTGGGTGTGGATAATGTTGCGGCTGGCCGGACTGCGGCGCAGTTATTGGGTCGTTTTCTGGGGCAGGCGGCAGGGAAGGTGCTGGTTCTGACCGGGTCGATGTTGGCTCGCGACCATCTGGAACGCCGCCTTGGCTTTGACGAGGTCATGGCGAGCGATTTTCCCCATCTTGATATTTTGGCGTCGCTTGAGGGGCGCGATGACCCCGATCTTATCCAACGCTTGCTGCCGGATGCGTTTGCAGAGAACCCAGATGTTATCGGGATTTATTCGTCAGCTGCAGGAAACGACGGGTTGTTGCGTCACTTCGATAATTACCCAGTTGCGCACCGACCTGTTGTGGTGGCGCATGAGTTGACGCCATTGTCGCGCTCTGCGCTATCGCAGGGCCGGTTTGATGCGGTGATCAGTCAGGATTCGGGTCATCTTGTGCGCAGTGCCGTGCGCATCATGCGCGCCAACAGTGATCGCATGCCGATAAACCCGGCGCAGGAACGCATTCGCATCGACATATACCTAAAGGAAAACATGCTGCTCTGAGGCAGCGATTGATTTGGGAGGATCATCCATGAAAACCATCAAAGGCCCGGCGCTGTTTCTGGCACAGTTTGCGGGCGACGACGCACCGTTCAATTCGTGGGATTCGATCACCAAATGGGCGGCGGATTGCGGATACAAAGGTGTGCAAGTGCCCAGCTGGGATGCACGCCTGTTCGATTTGACCAAGGCGGCCACTTCCAAGACCTATTGCGATGAATTCAAAGGGCAGGCAGAGGCGAACGGGGTCGAAGTGACCGAACTGTCCACGCATTTACAGGGTCAGCTGGTCGCAGTGCACCCTGCCTATGACGCCGCTTTTGACGGGTTTGCCGATCCATCTGTGCATGGCGACCCAAAGGCCCGCCAAGAATGGGCGGTCGATCAGGTGATGAAGGCGATCAGCGCCTCGGGCAACATGGGGATCAAGAACCATGTGTCGTTCTCGGGTGCGCTGGCATGGCCGTATATCTATCCTTGGCCACAGCGCCCAGCCGGATTGGTCGAGACGGCTTTTGATGAATTAGCGCGCCGCTGGCGGCCCATTCTGGATCACGCCGAAGACAACGATGTCAATATTTGCTACGAAATCCATCCCGGTGAGGATTTGCATGACGGCGTCACCTTCGAGATGTTTCTGGAGCGTGTGGATAATCATGCGCGCTGCAACATGCTGTACGACCCGTCGCACTATGTCCTGCAATGTCTCGATTATCTGGACAATATCGACATCTACAAAGACCGCATCAAAATGTTCCACGTCAAGGATGCGGAGTTTAATCCCACGGGTCGGCAGGGCGTCTATTCGGGCTATCAGTCATGGGTAGACCGAGCGGGCAGGTTCCGATCCCTTGGTGACGGACAGGTCGATTTCGCCGCTATCTTTTCCAAAATGGCCGCTAACGATTTTGATGGCTGGGCTGTGGTCGAATGGGAATGCTGCCTGAAACATCCTGAAGACGGCGCGCGTGAAGGGGCGGCTTTTGTCTCTGATCACATCATTCGTGTGACCGAGCGCGCCTTTGACGACTTTGCCGATGGCGGCACGGATGAAGCGGCCAATCGCAAGATGCTGGGAATTGAATGAACCTGATCGCGCGGGGCTGATCGGCCCTCCGGGGGGAGTTTTTCTAGCGAGATGAAGGTGGATCGGTGCGCCGATCATGAGGAAGGAAGAAGACATGGCACGGATCAGATTAGGGATGGTGGGCGGCGGCAATGATGCCTTTATCGGTGGAGTGCACCGTATTGCGTCTCGCATCGATGATCGTTTTGAGTTGGTGGCGGGGGCGTTGTCTTCGACCCCGGACAAGGCGCGTGCGAGTGGGGAGGCATTGGGATTGCCGCGCATCTATGAAGATTTCAAAGAGATGGCGATCCGCGAGGCACGGTTGAAGAACGGGATTGAGGCGGTGTCGATTGTCACCCCGAACCATGTGCATTATCTGGCAGCCCGCGAATTTTTGAAGCGCGGAATTCACGTGATTTGCGACAAGCCGCTGACCTCGACGCTGGCTGATGCCAAAAAGCTGGTAAAGGCGGCTGAAGCCTCGGACGCTTTGTTTGTGCTGACCCACAATTACACGGGCTATCCCATGGTCCGGCAGGCGCAGGACATGATCGCCAAGGGCGACATTGGCACCATCCGCGTGGTGCAGGTCGAGTACCCGCAGGATTGGCTGACACAGGACGAGACGTTCAAACAGGCCGAGTGGCGCACGGACCCGGCGCGCTCTGGTGCAGGCGGGTCGATCGGAGATATCGGTACCCATGCGCACAACCTGGCATGCTTTGTAACGGGCCTTGAGGTGGAAAGCCTTACCGCTGATCTGGACGCTTTCGTTTCGGGCCGACAGGTCGATGACAATGGCCACGTGATGTTGCGGTTCAAAGGGGGTGCCAAGGGCATGTTGTGGTGTTCTCAGGTCGCGCCGGGCAATGAAAATGGGCTGCGCATCAGGGTATATGGTGACAAGGGTGGGCTGGAATGGGCGCAGGAGGATCCAAATTACCTATGGTTTACGCCATTCGGTGAACCCAAGCGCAAGATCACCCGCAATGGTGCTGGTGCGGGCGCGGCTGCCGCGCGGCTAAGCCGTGTTCCCCCCGGCCATCCCGAAGGGTATTTGGAAGGCTTTGCCAATGTATATTCTGAGGCAGCAGATGCGATCGAGGCGCATCGCAATGGCACATCCGTTGGATCCGAAGTCCAGTACCCGACCATTCAGGACGGCCTGCGCGGTGTACAGTTCGTTGATGCCTGTGTGCGTTCATCTGCGCGCAATGCCGCGTGGGTGACGCTGTAACCTAAAGGCTTACGTCGTCAGCCCATAAAAAAGGCCCCGCGCGTTGCGGGGCCTTTTGTTGTTTCAATGGGATGAGCCGCGTTTATTGCGGGATGTCGCCCTCAATCCCTTCGACGTAGAAGTTCATGCCGGCCAGCGTGCCGTCATCCGCTGTCTCACCTGCGGCAAGCCATGGCGTTCCGTCCTGCTTGTTCAGCGGGCCCGTGAAGGCGTGGTAGGAACCGTCAGCCAGTGTGTCTTTGAGCGCCAAAGCTTCGGCTTTGACGTCTGCAGGCACTGCGTCGGAAATCTCGCCAATGCCTACCATGCCGGGGCCGATGCCATCCCATGTGTCCTTCTGTTCCCATGTGCCGTCCATCACGGCGCGCGTGCGCGCGATGTAGTAGGGTGCCCAGTCGTCAATGATCGACGAGACGCGCGGGAAGGGGGCGTATTGGCCCATGTCAGAGGCTTGACCGAAGGTCACCACATTGCCTGCCTCTTGTGCGGCGGCCTGTGGCGCGGTCGAGTCGGTGTGTTGCAAAACAACGTCCGCACCCTGTTCGATCAGCACCTTGGCGGCGTCCGCTTCTTTTGCCGGATCGA
>Ga0209198_1000504_pt1 | contig 35101 bp, 31 predicted proteins | sample COGITO_mtgs_1105_2_FD_184804 | JGI IMG/M metagenome (GOLD analysis project Ga0209198, IMG submission 184804) | Pelagic marine microbial communities from North Sea - COGITO_mtgs_110519 (SPAdes) (version 2) | ecosystem: Environmental > Aquatic > Marine > Epipelagic ...
TACTGGCTTGCTGGCGGTCGCCGTTCGTTACGTTGTGATTTTTGTTGCCTTCATTTTTGTAGGCGGCTTTCTCGCCTCCGTCATTCGACGTTTGATTGCTGGCTCTGGGCTGCGTCCGGCTGATCGGTCGCTAGGCGCTGTCTTTGGACTCCTGCGTGGGGTCGTGGCGCTGTTTGTCATTGTTTATGCCGTGACCGCGTTTGGCTTCCAAAGCGAGACGTGGTGGACCAGCTCGATTGTTGCGGATTTCTTGAATAGCTGGCTGCAGCTGCTCAAACCGATGTTGCCGGAAGGCCTAGAAAGGTTGTTACCTTAAATGTGTGGAATTGTTGGCGTGTTGAGTCGCGCACCCGTAAATCAGCTGATTTACGATGCACTCCTTCTTTTGCAGCACCGTGGGCAAGATGCGGCCGGCATTGTGACGCAAACGGGACGAAAGTTTTATATGCACAAGGCCAAGGGCATGGTGCGTGACGTTTTCAGAACCCGCGACATGCGCGCGCTGCCTGGCTCCGCCGGTTTGGGACAGGTGCGCTACCCCACGGCAGGCAACGCGGAAAGTGAGGAGGAGGCGCAGCCGTTTTACGTGAACGCGCCGTTTGGTTTGGTGATGGCTCACAACGGTAATCTGACCAACGCCCATGCGCTGAAGGCTGAATTATTTAACACTGACCATCGCCACATCAACACCGAGAGTGACAGCGAGGTGCTGCTCAATGTTTTGGCGCATGAGCTAGAGAACGCCACGCGCGGTATCGAGCTTAAGCCCGCGGATGTGTTCGCGGCGGTGCGTCGCATGCACAAGCGCCTCAAGGGCTCTTATGCGGTGGTGACCTTGATCGCAGGCCATGGACTGGTTGCGTTTCGGGACCCCTTCGGTATCCGTCCCTTATGTTACGGGCAGGGCGATGGCACGGTGATGGTGGCCAGCGAGTCTGTGGCGCTTGAAGGGACAGGACATCGCTTCGTGCGTGATATCGATCCGGGCGAGGCGATCTTCATCGATGCCAACGGCACGGTGCATGCGGAGCAGTGTGCCGATTCACCCAAGCGATTCCCTTGTTTGTTTGAATATGTCTATCTTGCGCGCCCCGATTCACAAATCGACGGCGTATCGGTCTACCAAGCACGCTTGAACATGGGGGAGACCTTGGCGCAGCGTGTCATCTCTATGGTACCGCCGGATTTGATTGATGCGGTGATCCCGATTCCCGAATCTTCGCGACCCAGCGCTATGCAGTTGGCGCACATGCTAGGTAAGCCGTATCGTGAAGGGTTTGTAAAAAACCGTTACGTGGGCCGTACCTTCATCATGCCCGGCCAAGCAGTGCGTAAGCGTTCGGTGCGTCAAAAACTGAACGTGATTGGCTCCGAGTTCAAGGGCCGCAACGTTCTCTTAGTGGACGACTCGATTGTGCGTGGTACGACCAGCCGTGAAATTGTGCAAATGGCCAGAGAGGCGGGTGCCCGTAAGGTGTACTTGGCCAGCGCAGCCCCGCCAGTGCGTTATCCGAATGTCTACGGCATTGATATGCCCAGCTCCGAGGAGCTGGTTGCCTTTGGTCGATCAACCGAAGAGGTGCGTGAGCTCATTGGCTGTGATGCCCTCATCTACCAAGACGTCGGCGGACTCAAGCGCGCCGTATCCGCCTTGAACCCGGCATTAGATGGCTTTGATGCGTCGTGCTTTGACGGTGTCTATTGCACGGGTGACATCACCAAAGAGGATATTGCCCGAATGAGTGACGATCGCGAGGCCGAGCAACGAGCATCGCGTAAGCGCGATGAAGAGGAAGAAAACGCATGAGCAGCGAGCGCAAACAAGAAGGCGCGGGCAACACCGCGCCAGCTAAGTGGCACGAGGAAACCTTGGCAGTACATGCAGCCTTGGCGCCAAGCCAATACGGTGAAAACTCTGAGGCACTTTACCTAACCAGCGGCTACGAACAGCCAAGCGCAGAGGCCGCCGCAGCGCGCTTCGCTGGCGAAGAGGATGGCTACACCTACTCACGGCTGGGCAACCCTACCGTGACCAGTTTCGAACAACGCTTGGCTGCTATGGAGCTGGCGCCAGCGGCCATTGCCACCTCGACGGGCATGTCTGCCATCTTGTTGTTGTGCATGAGTTTGTTGAAGAGTGGCGACCATGTGGTTTGCTCGCACTCCATGTTTGGCTCGACCATCAAGCTCATCGGTAGCGAGTTTGCCAAATTTGGTGTGACAACCAGCTTTGTCGCGCAAACCAACCTAGACGAGTGGCGTGCCGCGGTAACGCCCCAAACCAAGCTGTTGTTTGCGGAGACACCGACCAACCCATTAACGGATGTGTGCGACATCGCCGCACTGGCGGATATCGCGCGCGCCGCGGGCGCTTGGTTGGCGGTGGATAACTGCTTTGCATCACCCATTTTGCAAAAGCCGATGACACTGGGGGCGGATATCATCGTGCACTCCGGCACCAAGTCGTTGGACGGGCAGGGGCGTGTCATGGCGGGGGCTCTGTGCGCTAGCGCCGACTTGGTGAACAATGTGTTTGCGCCTGTCATTCGCAGTGCGGGAATGACCTTGTCGCCATTCAATGCGTGGGTCGTTTTGAAGGGTTTGGAGACCTTGGGTATCCGTATGCGGGCCCAATCTGCCAACGCGTTGGCCTTTGCGCGTTGGCTGTCAGCGCAGCCGCGCATTGCCAAGGTCTTTTATCCCGGCTTAGAAAGCCACGGGCAACACGCCTTGGCGATGCGGCAACAAAGCGGTCTTGGTGGGAGTGTGTTGTCTTTTGAGTTGAAGGCGGATAACGCGACCGATGCCAAAGCGAAAGCCTTTGCCGTTTTAAACCATCTGAATTTGGCCAAGATTTGTACCAATTTAGGTGATACCAAAACGCTTGCCGCCCACCCTGCAACAACCTCCCATGGACGTTTAACTGAGGCGCAGCGTGCGCAAGCGGGTATCGGTCAAGGGCTGATTCGGGTGTCTGTCGGCTTGGAGCATGTTGGTGACTTAGAAACCGATTTTTTGCAAGCACTGACGCATGCTGCCTGACTCTGCCCTCAGGTATTCCTAGAATCAATAGGCTCTGTTATGACCACCCAAAACCCCACCGCACGTGTGCGAACCCGCTTTGCGCCCTCACCAACCGGTTTTATCCATCTTGGAAATATTCGCTCGGCCCTTTACCCGTGGGCATTCGCACGCAGTACGGGCGGTGATTTTATTTTGCGTATTGAAGATACCGACCAAGCGCGATCGACACAGGCCTCAGTCGATGTAATTTTAGAAGGGCTGGCGTGGTTAGGGATGACACCCGATGAGGGACCGGTCTACCAAATGACCCAAATGGATCGCTACCGCGCCGTCTTGGAGGAGATGAAGGCAAAGGAGCTCATCTATCCGTGCTACATGAGCGTCCAGGCTTTAGATGCCCTGCGTGAAGCGCAGATGGCGGCTAAGCTAAAACCCCGGTACGACGGCACATGGCGGCCAGAGCCCGGTAAGACGCTGCCGGCTATTCCTGAAGGCGTGCCGCCAGTTTGGCGATTTAAGAACCCCCAGGCTGGGGTAGTGGCATGGGATGACAAGGTAAAAGGTCGCATTGAGATTGCGAACGAAGAGCTTGATGACCTGGTTATTGCACGCCCAGACGGCTCGCCCACCTACAACTTCTGCGTGGTGGTGGATGACATGGATATGGCCATTACCCACGTGATTCGCGGGGATGACCATGTGAATAACACGCCGCGGCAAATCAATATTTTTCATGCGCTTGGCGGAACGCCACCGGTTTATGCGCACCTGCCAACGGTATTGAATGAGGCGGGCGAGAAGCTAAGTAAGCGCAGCGGCGCGAAGGCGGTGACGCAATTTCGTGATGAAGGCTATCTGCCAGAAGCCATGATCAATTATCTGGCCCGCTTAGGGTGGAGCCATGGGGATGATGAGGTCTTCTCTAGCGAGCAGTTTTTGAAGTGGTTTGACTTGGACCACTTGGGTCGTAGTGCGTCACAGTTTGACGAAGCTAAGTTGCGCTGGGTTAATGCCCAGCACATCAAGGCCAGCAGCAATGAAGACTTGCTCGCCTGCGTATTGCCAATCCTAGCGGCACGCGGTATTGCCGTGGACGCAAGCGACAGCGAGCGCTTGGCCCACATATGCGCTTTGCTGAAAGATCGCTGTGACACCACTGTGGCGCTTGCGGACTGGGTGGCCACGTTTTATGCCCCCGTGAGCCCATCAGCGGAAGACATGGCGACGCACGTCACCGAGGCTATACGCCCGGCGATTGCTGACCTGGCCGATGCCTTTGCCCATATTGAGTGGCATAAGGAAGCAATCTCTGCGACCTTTAAATCGGTGCTTCAGGCGCATGCGCTCAAGATGCCTCAGCTGGCGATGCCAGTGAGGGTATTGGTGATGGGCACCCCGAATACCCCATCAGTGGACGCGATGCTGGCTTTGCATACGCAAAAAAATGTACTTGAGCGTTTAAGAACAACGTAGAAAATGTTTTATACTTGCGGGCTTGATCATCGGTTTGTCGCTTAGTTGCGGGGTTGTTGATTAGTTTGAGGGGGTATAGCTCAGATGGGAGAGCGCTTGCATGGCATGCAAGAGGTCAGCGGTTCGATCCCGCTTACCTCCACCAAAAATTTAGAGCCTTAAAGAATTGAACGGTTTACCGTTGTATAATTTGAGGCTGTTAAAGTCCAGGTTTTGACCCTATCGTCTAGAGGCCTAGGACACCACCCTTTCACGGTGGTTACAGGGGTTCGAATCCCCTTAGGGTCGCCAAGTTTGTAGCACTTGTTGGATGCCAAAAGCATCCAAGAAAAGCTGCCCACGCGGAGTGGTAGTTCAGTTGGTTAGAATACCGGCCTGTCACGCCGGGGGTCGCGGGTTCGAGTCCCGTCCACTCCGCCATTGGTTAGTAGACGATAAAAGTCTTTTGAAATCAAGCCTCTTCAGATGAAGGGGCTTTTTCATTTGTACCTACTATTTGTACCTCGCTGTACCTCAGCCATTCTCCACATCTTCTCTGGTGATGAAGTTTCAGTCACATTTCGTTTAGTGTTTCAAAGCCTTGCAGGTCAAAAGCATTGCCACTACGAACAGGGGGCGGGGGAGGGGTTGTTAGCTGAACGATATTGTTGTACCTGCCCAGATACAAAAAAAAGGTGCAGGGAGCAGAGCAGGTGTTAACGGCTACAGCATCAAGTCGCCCACATCACCACCACTGCCGCCTGCGACTGACCGTACGGTAATATCTTCTTAATGGTGGTTGCCGCTCAAAGAATAATCCGTAGAATTTTATAAATGTATCTATTCAATAGCCAAACAGCGTTCATCCAAATCCACCTCTTATTTGCACTGTCGGCCTTACTAGTCGGCGCAGCCCAGTTAGCTTTTGGGAAAGGTACACCGCAGCACCGTTTATTGGGAAGGCTATGGGTGGCGATGATTGCGGTTATTTGTGTCACTTCCTTCTGGATCAAAGAGCTTATGCCCACAGGTGCTTTTGGCGGCTATTCGCCGATTCACTTGTTAAGTATTTCCACACTTTTCACGATCGTGATTGGCGTTTACCAAGCTCGGACCGGTCGTATTACCGCACACAAGTGGTCAATGACCTTAACCTATCTTGGCGGCTTGTTGATAGCCGGAGCATTCACTTTCTTTCCGGGTCGCCTTTTGCACAAAATATTTCTTTTGTAAGCAGCAGTACACGGTCTTACGGCCACTTAAAAATACAAAGCGGCACTCCCTCAAACCTGTAGACACTTTTAGAGCGATTACTCCGATGGTCTGTTAATCGTGACGTAAGGCGCAAAGCTAACACCTAGCGCCTCACTCCATGCATCCTTCAAGTGCTGCTCGGCGGCATTGACCGACAACATGCCATCTGCAACCATCAGGGCATCGTGAATCGGTAAAGAGACAATGCCTAGTTTTAACAGCCCATCCATTGCTTGAAGCATGACTTGTCCTTCTAAGCTTTGCAGCTTCACCCCCAAGCTCTCATCAAATGTGAGGAAAGGGTAGGTTCTTTGTGCTTCTTCTTTGATGCGCTTGAAGGTGTCTAGCGGTAAGTAAATGTCTTCATCGTCAGGGTGCGCCACACCCCATTCGTTTCGTCCAGCGTGAGAAGAGCCAATGCTTCGGTTGATGGTTAACTTGACTTGGTCTCGTGTCACGCCTAGGTGGTTGGCAATATCAATGTAGGGGTCAGCAGGCAATTCCACATCTTGAAGTGCAGCAGCCATGCGGATGTGGTTCGCCTTCAGGTCAATCTCTACAACAGGTTGACCATTGATGAGTGTGTTAAGCCTAACCTTAGCTTTCCTCGCTGGTAGCCTTTGTATGTCTGTGTAAATGCGTCCACCATGCAGGAAATATGGCTTTGTATCCCTGCGATAGATGAGCGTCACGGGAGCTTTCAAGGCGTACGTCTGCTGGCTTAGAAATGCGTTGATGCGAGATAAACGAACCATGTCTGGGTGAGAGTCAGGAAGCGCCAGAAGAGGTTCTCTGTGCCTCACCTTCTTCTTGCCTTGCTTCTCATCCCAACTAAGCAAGATGTGTGGTGGGTTAAACGGCTTCTCAACGGCATACAACCAGCCTGCTATCGTTTCCTCCAGCCATGGCGTGGGTGAGTAGAGGGTTGCGTGTCCAGTTAAATTGCTGCCTTTCTTAGGCTTTTCCAACCAACCCATCTCTTCCATCTTGTCCAACGTTGCTTTGGTTGCGCCGTAGGACAGAAACAGGTTGTGGTTAAGGTATTGCCCAGTGGTGTATGCCGACTCTTTAAGGGAGATAGCCAGCCAATTGCGACTGTAGACCGTATGCACTAGGTTGGCAAGGATGAGCCTTCCTGAATCGGCCCGGGTTTCGAGGAGGCTGTTTGGTTTAAGTTGTTGTGGCCACTGTTGATTGCTCAACCAGTTGCCTGTAGTAGTTAGCCTCTGCTTCTACTGGTGGTATCTTACCAATAGGTTCTAGCAGCCGGGTGTGGTTGTACCAGTGCACCCATTGCAGCGTAGCGAGCTCAACCGATTCGGTCGTCTTCCACGGCCCACGCTTGTGAATCAGCTCTGTTTTGTACAACCCGTTAATGGTCTCTGCCAAGGCGTTGTCGTAGCTGTCGCCTTTGCTGCCCACTGAGGGCTGTATGCCCGCCTGGTTCAGGCGCTCGGTGTATTTGATGCTCACATATTGCGCTCCCCTGTCGGAATGATGAATCAGTTCATGGGCCTGTGGGCGGCGCTCATACAAAGCTTGCTCCAAGGCGTCGACCACAAAGTCCGTTGTCATGCTGCGACTGACCCGCCAGCCCACAATACGCCGTGCAAACACATCCACCACAAAGGCCACATACAACCAGCCTTGCCAAGTGCTCACATACGTGAAGTCTGACACCCACAGTTGGTTGGGGCGCTGCGCTTTAAAGTGGCGATTGACACGGTCTTGTGGACACGGGCGTGCGGGGTCGGCAACGGTGGTGCGTTTGTGCTGGCCACGCCGCGCGCCCTCTAGCCCCAAGCGCTTCATGAGTCGCTCGACCGTGCAGCGGGCCACCGCAATACCTTCTCGGTTCATTTGTGTCCACACTTTATCTGCCCCGTAGACCTGCCAATTGGCATGCCAGACCCGCTGTATATCGGGTATCAATTGCTCGTCGCTTTGGGCTCGTTTACAGCGAAGTTGCGGTTGGCGCTGACGCGCAGCATGACGCCAGTAACAAGATGGGGCCATTTGCAGTGCGCTACAAATGGGCTCGACCCCATAGAGGTGGCGGTGCTGGTCAATAAAACGCTTTAGCTCTTCAAACGGCGGTCGAGCTCCGCTTGTGCGAAAAAAGCGCTGGCCGTCTTCAAAATGTCATTGGCTCGGCGTAGTTCTTTGTTCTCACGCTCAAGCTCTTTGATGCGTTGGGCCTCAGCTGAAGTGACACCAGGGCGCTGGCCGGTATCAATTTGCTCTCGCTTGAGCCACTCTATTAACGTCTCAGGCGTGCAGCCTATCTTGGGTGCGATGGATTGCGCAGCAGCCCACAGCGACGGGTACTCGGAACTGTGCTCTTGCACCATGCGCACTGCACGCTCGCGAACCTCGGGTGAAAAACGATTCGATCTCTTGTTCATAGCTCGGTCCTCTCGGAGTATTTTGCCTCCTCAATACCCGGGCCGATTCATGAAGTCAAGCTGCCAGCTCGCAAACGGTTCTGCAGCGAAACCGAGGTGGCCGATCAGCTTTGAAATGGAGGGGATACCTACCTCGCTTCCATCAAGAACATAAAGTCTCATTTCGCCAGGAATTTTAGCCGGCTGTCGATCTAGAATCGCCGACTGCCCCATTGTTAACCCCTCTGTTGTGATCGCTTTTGTCATAAAACTTTGGTGATAGTCAGTTTGTGAGTGAATAGAATTAGGCTGGACGAATTATGAAAAGCTTGGCGTTTAGCTCTACACACCGCATGCAGCCAAGCTACTCTGAGCCATAGCGCTACCAAAGCAGCAGGCTAGTACGAGCGAGACGAGCGTTCTCATCGTGACATGATACAAAAGTGACACTCCAGAAACAAGCGGGCACTTTTCATAGGCCAATTTGGCCTTTTTTGTATCTGGGCAGGTACAACAGTATCCGAGTGACTAACAACCCCACCCCGGGTGTCTCTTAGTAGGGGCAATGTTTTTGACCTGCAAGGGATTCAAACGGTGGGCTACCTACTCGCTCTCCGTCAAAGCACAGCACTAGTTAACGACCACCCAAAACAATCAAACTTGTAGTCTGTGCGTAGTCTAGAAAAGACAAAAGCCCCCAGTTTTGACACTGGAGGCTCGTAAGTCGTTGAATTAAATGGTGGGACGTCACGGACTTGAACCGTGGACCAAAGGATTATGAGTCCTCTGCTCTAACCAACTGAGCTAACGTCCCAATCCAAGCGACAGATTGTAGCGCGCCTAGCAAGTATGATCCCCGCCATGAAAATGAAACCCAAAACCCTCGGCTGGATCGCCGCCGCGATCACCGTGACGATTTGGACGTCCTTCATAGTCATTGCACGCGCCTCAGCGGCCTACAACCTCAACCCGCTGGATATTGTCTTTCTGCGCTTCTTTGGTGCGGCCGTCGTCTTACTGCCCTGGGTGCTGTTCAGCGCCCGTAAGCCCTCGCAAACGCCTCGTTCATTCTTTGGCTTGTCTCCGCTACCCTGGACCACGACGGCGGTCACGGGCATCTTGGGCGGTGTTTTGTATGCGTCACTCACCTACAGCGGCTTCTTCTTTGCACCGGCGGCGCACGCGTCCGTGCTATTGCCTGGCTCCCTGCCACTGTGGACAGCCGTGCTGACTGTGTTTGTGCTGAAAGATCATATTTCGCGCTCTCGCACGATTGGTCTTTTTTGTATTTTTGGCGGCGGCTTATTGGTTGGGGGAGCAAGTCTGCTTGCCGCCTTCGATGGCGGTGACATCTGGAAGGGTGACTTGCTGTTTATTTCAGCGTCCGCGTGCTGGTCGGGTTACGCCGTTTTTGTCCGTCGCAAAGGCCTCGGCGCCATCGACGCCACGGTTTCCTTAACGGTGTTTTCAGTCTTCACGTTTTTACCCATTTATGCCGCGCTGGCGTGGGGTGGGATCGTGAGTAGCCGCTTGGCAACCGCCCCGGTTGGTGAGCTGGTGTTTCAAGCACTGTATCAAGGCGGTGGCACCGTGGTGGTTGCCGGAGTTTGTTTCAACCTGATGGTGAGGTACTTTGACCCCGTTCGCACGACCATGCTGACATCGGTTGTTCCCGGCCTATCGGCTCTTGGTGCGGTTATCTTTTTAGATGAGCCGCTTTACCTGAACCTGATTCTCGGCTTGGCGCTGGTGACTACCGGTATTTTGATTGGCGCGCGAAAAGCCTAGCCCTAGCCTGCCCTCCCCGCGTGGGGGCTTCACTTCCCTTGGCTGAGCGCCAAACCGACCATTTTTGAGGTGATGTCCACCACCTGAATCATGCGCTCGTAGGGCATGCGCTGGGGGCCAATCACACCCAAGGTTCCTAAGACTTGGCCGTTCACTTCGTAGGTGGCGCTGACCACCGACACGTCTTGATAAGGAACGCGGTCGCTCTCGCCACCAATAAAGATGCGCACGCCGTCGGCACGGTCCGACACGTCTAGCAGCTGCATCAGTTGCGCCTTTTGTTCGAAGAGGTCATACATACGTCGTAGGTTGTTCAGGTCAGCAGAAAACTCGCTGACCGAGAGCAAATTACGCTCGCCAGAGATAACCACATCGCCCTCCTCCTCGGCAGGGTCGTTGCCTGCGGCGACGGCTGCTTGCATGAGCTCACCAATTTCGCGGCGTAAGGAGTCCACTTCGCTGCGCAGGCGCACCCGAACTTCGTTCATAGTGAGCCCGGCGTAGTTGGCATTCAGAAAATTGGCCGCCTCTATCAACTCGCTCTGGGTGTACACGACCGGCGTGTGAATCACGCGATTTTGTACATCACCATCTGGCGACACAATAATAATGAGCACCCGGCGCTCAGACAGCGCCAGAAACTCAACGTGCCTAAAGATCGAATTACGCTTGGGGACCACGACCACACCCACAAACTGCGACAAACTCGACAACATCTGCGCGGCGCTATTGATGATTTTTAGTGGCTGGTCCGGGCTAAGCTCCTTGGGCAGCGTTAGCGACATGCCGGCCGTGTCGGGGCTCATCGTGAGCATGGTGTCTACAAATAGACGGTAGCCTTTGGATGTGGGGATGCGCCCAGAGGAGGTGTGTGGGCTGGTGACCAGCCCCAGCTCCTCCAAATCACTCATCACATTGCGAATTGTCGCGGGCGATAAATCAAGGTCATTGGCCTTGGAGAGCGTGCGTGATCCCACCGGCTGACCGTCCGCAATGTAACGCTCAACCAACGCCTTCAGCAACAATTTTGACCGCTCATCTAACATCAGGTTATTGTACGAATACCGCTCCGGGCTATGTTGTAATTTACAGACCATGAATCCAAGCTCAACCGTTGCCACTGCAGGCGGCAAAACTGACCTTCCCAAGCGTTTCCACCATGTGGGGATTGTCGGGAAGTTTCAGACCGCTGGCTCACACGAAGATATTTTTAATCTGGCTACTTTTTTAGTGAGCTTGGGGATCGACGTCAGTTTAGAACGAGAAACGGCGTTAAACACCGGCATTACAGATTTTTCCACTATAGACGTGGATGTCATCGGTGAACAATGTGATCTGGCCGTGGTGGTTGGAGGTGATGGCACGCTGCTGGGCGTTGGGCGCCGCCTGGCCAAGCACGGTGTGCCCATGATCGGCGTCAATCAGGGGCGCGTGGGCTTTATTACCGACATCGCACTCACCGACTACCGAGAGGTGCTACCCCCCATGCTGTCCGGCGCTTACGAGCACGAGGTCCGCGGCATGATGCAAGCACAGGTTTGGCGAGACAACCACTGCGTATTTGAAGCCAGCGCGCTCAACGACGTGGTCGTCAACCGCGGCAGTACGACGGGCATGATCGAGTTACGCATAGAGGTGAATGGTCACTTCGTTGCCAACCAACGTTCGGATGGCCTGATCATTGCGTCACCCACGGGCTCCACCGCGTACGCGATGTCGGTGGGTGGCCCGATTGTTCACCCCAGCGTCGCCGGCTGGGTGGTGGCGCCGATTGCGCCGCACACCTTATCCAACCGGCCTATCGTGTTGCCTTTTGAGTGCGAGGTAAGCGTTGAGCTTGTGCGCGGACTGGAGGCCAATGTCAATTTCGATATGCAGTCGCTCACCAGTCTCATTAAAGGGGATCGAATTAAAGTGTGTGCGGCCGAGCAAGGTCTTAGACTCCTGCATCCACAAGGCTGGAGTTACTTTGATACGCTTCGAAAAAAACTGCATTGGAATGAAGGCAATCCCTAGCCCCTTGCGTGCCTGCAACATCAAGCCTCACCCTCTCATCGCCTTGCCTGTCATTAACAACCCACCGTCTTACCGCCCCAAATGAGCCTTCGTCGTATTTCGTTGAAAGACTTCGTCATCGTCGAGGCATTGGATGTTGACCTCTGCGATGGCTTCACCGCCCTAACCGGCGAGACCGGCGCGGGGAAATCGATTTTGATCGATGCCGTGCAAATTGCCCTGGGTCAACGCGCGGAGGCCTCGGTGATTCGTCACGGTGCCACTCGCTGCGAGATAACGATTGAGCTGAGCAGCACGCCCGCGCTGGCCGACTGGCTGACCCGCAATGGGTTTGACGATGCCAGCGGATCGACGATACCCGCCGAACTGACGCCGGCGCTGATGCTGAGGCGTCAGATCGACAACCAAGGGAGAAGCAAAGCATGGATAAACGGCTCTCCCGCGACCATGACGCAATTGCGAGAAGTCGGTGATGCGCTTGTCGACATTCACGGTCAGCACGCTTGGCAAAGCCTGAGCCGACCGGCCTCGCAGCGCGAACTACTCGATGGTTATGGCGGCATTGACACGGCACGGCTCAACGGGCTTTGGCAAGCGTGGCGTGACAGTGAGGCCAAGCTTGCGCGCGCACGTGATCGTCAGGCCAGTCTGGCGCAGGACACGGAACGCCTGACTTGGCAGATTGGTGAACTCGCCAAGCTCGCGCCTCAGCCAGATGAGTGGCAGACCCTTAACGCAGACCACAACCGCATGTCGCATGCGCAAGCCCTCATGGACGCGGCGCAAGTGAGCGCACAGGCCATAGATGATGATGAGACCAACGCCAGTGGGTTGATTCACATAGCGGCAACGGCGTTGGAAAAGCACACCCACATCGAACCCCAATTTGTCCCTGTGGCTGATTTGTTGCGACAAGCACAAGCCCTCATTGAAGATGCCGCACACAGTCTGCATTTGTACGGACGCCATACCGACCTAGACCCTGCCGGCTTCCAAGCCCTTGATGACCGTGTCGCCTTGTGGCTATCGCACGCGCGCCGACTCAAGTGCGCACCCGAAGAGCTACCAGAGCGCCTGTTGGCTTGGGAAGCCGAGTTGGCCGCCCTGAACGACGCAAGCGATCTGGCGACACTCGCACAACAGGTTTCGGATTGCCTCGATGCCCTGCTAAAAGAAGCAAAGGTCATTCGCAAGAAACGCACCGTGGCCGGCGCAAAGCTGTCCAGCGAGATCACCGCAGCCATGCAGACTTTGGGCATGGATGGCGGCCGTTTTGAGGTGGCGATGCAGGCCTTGGACACACCCCAACAGCACGGAATTGACGACTTGTCATTCTTAGTTGCAGGCCACCCCGGCACGCCGCCCCGCCCCGTAAACAAGGTGGCGTCAGGGGGTGAGTTATCGCGCATTGCATTAGCGATAGCGGTCTGCACCAGCCGCTTGGGGACGGCACCCACGCTGATTTTTGATGAGGTGGACGCCGGCATTGGCGGGCAAGTTGCGCAAACAGTAGGACAGCTCATGCGCCAACTTGGTATGGATAGGCAGGTGTTGGCGGTGACACACTTGGCGCAAGTTGCTGCCAGTGCAGACCAACATTGGGTTGTGAAAAAAGCGCGGGCCTCGGACAAGACCGTGAGTGAGGTCGAGGCGGTTAGCGCAGACGCGCGAACCGTGGAAATCGCGCGTATGCTAGGCGGAGATATCCACTCAAAAACCTCACTGGCGCACGCCACTGAGATGCTGGCTCAAGCGAGTGCCCGATGACCCCAACCACGCAAACAACCACGCAAACAAGTACGACCACGCCGAACGACGCCTCGACACGCGACGCCCTTGAGGTAGTCGTGTTGACGGGGGTCTCGGGCTCAGGTAAGTCGGTAGCGCTTGCGGCGCTCGAAGACGCAGGCTATTTCTGCGTCGACAACCTCCCGCCCGAGTTGTTAATGGACTTAGTGGCTTTAGAGAGAAAAAACAAAGCCCGCAAAGTAGCGGTTGCCATGGATGCACGCAGCGCCACGGGCCTCCCCGCGCTGCCCGAGCATCTTGCGCAACTCAAGGCGCAAGGGGTGGCGCTGGTGACTATTTACTTGGAAGCGACGACCGATGTGTTGGTCCGGCGCTTCTCCGAGACCCGCCGTGCACATCCGTTACTGACAGACGCCTCGGGCGACAACGCGCAAAGCGTGCTGGTGGAGGCCATTCAACTTGAGCGCGAGTTGCTGAGCGACTTACGAGACCAAGCACACATCATCGACACCAGCCAAAATTCGGCTGCTGGCTTGCGCACGCAGATCAAGACATTCCTAGCAAATGGCGCCCCGTCTTTGGGCTTGGGCTTACGTTTGCAGTTTGAGTCATTTGCGTTCAAGCAAGGGGTCCCAATGGATGCCGACTTTGTATTTGATGTTCGTATGCTCCCCAACCCCCATTACGAACCGACGTTGCGCGCGCAAACCGGGCTAGATGCAGACGTCATAGCCTACCTGTCGCAACAAGCGGCGGTATCAGACATGCGGGCTCATATCACCGCATTTTTGCAAAAGTGGCTGCCTGCGATGGCGGCCGACCACCGCGCTTACGTGACGGTTGCCATTGGCTGCACGGGCGGCCAGCATCGGTCGGTCTACTTGGCACAGACACTCAGCGCTGATTTCTCAAGCGACTGGTCCACGCAAGTCCGCCACCGCGAACTAGAAAAGCGAAAGCCAGGGCACTAATTACTGCCCGATAAAGCCTTGGTGTTGAAACCACTTTTTAAAGGGTGCTGGTAAGGCGGCCTGAGGTAACGCATGGCGCGGGACCCACGCGCCTACAGGCGCAGATGGGTGAACGGTGCCGGATACGCGCACCGTGACAGGCGTCAGGTGCAAGTCCTTATGCGTTAACACGTGCTTGAAACTGGCGGCAGTCTCCTGCACAGCGCCATCCGCGTGGCGCGTTATCCATTGCGCCACATCCGCTTCGTTCTCGAACAAGGGCGGCGCCTGCATACCCGCCCAAACGCCCTGTTGTGGGCGTGTCTCTAGCCAAACGGCATCGGGGGAGACCAACAGCACCCACGTCCACCGCTCGACCCGGCGTTTGAGCTTTTTCCCTTTCACAGGAAACGCCGTGGTGCGCTCCTGCGAATAGGCCGCACACATGGACGCCACTGGGCAACGCGCACAGGCCGGCGCCCGCAACTGACAGACTGTGGCACCCAGATCCATCAGCCCTTGTGTGTAGGCTGGCATCGCCTCGCTTAACGGTCGCGTTAGCTGCGCCAAACCCTGGTCTAGCAACTGCTGGCCAGCCAAGTGCAATGCCCGACTCTGCGCGGTCACGGCCAAGTCGCCATCAAAGGCTAGCAAGCGCGACAGCACCCGCTTCACATTGCCGTCAAAGATGGAGATGGGCTCGGCAAAGCAAAAGGAGGCGATGGCTGCTGCGGTTGAGGGACCAATGCCTGGCAAGCGCTGTAAGTCCCGCATCGTACGGGGGAAAACGCCGCCGTACTCAGCGACGACCATTTGGGCACAGCGGTGTAACAAACGCGCCCGGCTGTAGTAACCCAGCCCAGCCCATAACGCCATTACCGCCTGTTGTGGCGCCTCCGCTAGCGCGGCAACGGTTGGGAAACGATCCATAAACCGATTGAAATAGTCGATCACGGTGGCCACCTGTGTTTGCTGCAGCATGACTTCAGATAACCACACGCGGTAGGGGTCACGCTGTTGTTGCCACGGTAGGTGGTGGCGACCATGCGCCAACTGCCAGCTCACCAACGTCGACGCAAATGCCTCATGACCAGGCCGCGTGGCGTTCACCGCTGGCACCCCACGCAGTAATACGTTGCGCGCTGTCCTTGTACGATGCGTCTAATGGGTCTGGCACACACTTGGCAGGGCTCGGACGCTCGCCCATAGACCTGAGATGCGTTTTGAAACAGGCCGTGCTCTCCCTGTGCGTTTTTGAAGTCCTTGAGGGTTGTGCCGCCCATCTGAACCGCCTTCTCCAGCAACACCCGGATGACCTTATGCAAGGTCTTGAGGCGTGACACCGCCACATCGCAAGCGGGGCGCGTTGGGTGTATGCCTGCAAGGAACAAGGTCTCAGACGCGTAAATGTTACCCACGCCAACGACCACATCCCCCGCCAGCAAGGCTTGCTTGATGGGGGCGCGGCGCTTGCGCATGGCAGCCACAAAAACGTCAACATCAAAATCGTCACCTAGTGGCTCGACACCCAAGTGACCCAGTAGCTTGTGCGCAATGGGCGCGTCCAAACTCTGCGCGAAGACAACGGCACCAAATCGTCTGGGATCGGTTAGGCGCAGATGACCGCGATGGGTGCTCATGTCAAAGTGATCGTGTGCGGCAGGGGCTCCCAACAAGCGGCCGGGCGGCGTGAAGGCCAAGCTACCGGACATGCCCAAGTGAATGAGCAACACCCCATCGGTGATGTGAAGCAGGAGGTACTTACCGCGCCGACCGACAGATTCGATGCGCCGCCCACACAAGTCGGCGACCCCACACCCCAGTGGCCAGCGTAAGGGCTTGCCCATGCGCACGTCCAGAATATCGCCGCCTGTGATGGCTTGCGCAAAGCTGCGCCGTGTGACTTCGACTTCTGGGAGTTCGGGCATAGCAAAAGATGTAACTATTGGTAACTGGCGGCACCGCGCACAAACGCGGTGACCTGAAGCGGGATCGCTTATTATGGGGATATTAAAACCGATAGGCTCCCCAAGGGTATTGGCACAAGCGACCCCGTTGTGCCCACGCCTCCCTATATATTTGGCACATGGCTAACTCCTTCCTGATCGCTCCTCCCAGTGGCACGTTGCGCACCGTTCGCTTGAGCGCGGGCGTTTGGCCCAGCATCTGGTTGGGGTCAGGATTGGGCCTGCGGTTGGGGTGGGTGCTGTTGGGTGCAGCGCTAACAAGCTCCGCGTGGGCGTCCGACCCGCAACAGGACGCGACATCCGCTAAAGACCAGCCGGAAGACGCACAGGTGGTCATGAACTCAACGCTGGATGACCGCCTGTTCTATCAGATACTGGCTGGCGAAATTGCGGCGCGAAACAACGAGGTCACACTGGGCTTCCGCTTTTTATCCGCCGCTGCAAAGAGCAGTGGCGACGCTTTGTTATACGAGCGCGCCATACAAATGGCGATTCAGGGAGGCTCTGGCGACGCCGCTTGGGGGGCCGCCTCTCAGTGGGTCAAGGCAGAACCGAACAGCCTGAAAGCCCAGGCCATGCTGCTGCGCGTCGCAATTGCCACAAAGCGCAGCCAAGGTATATCCGACGCCCTTACACGCATTATTTCGATTGGCAACGACGCGGAAAAACGCGACCTCATTCGTGCAATGCCATCGACGCTCAAGCGCCTTCCTAGCGAACTGGCCACGCAAGCGGAGGCCATTGCAGACGCCAGCTTGACGCAGGTGAAAGCCGATCCACGCTTCGCATCATCGGCTTGGTCAGCCATTGGTTTTTTACGACTGCAAGCAAAGAATAAAGACAAAGCGCTTGATGCACTTAACAAGGCACGCAGCAACGATGTCGCAGACATTGATACGGGCCGCTTGGCCTTGGCGCTCTTTGAGCAAGGTGCCAGCGGGGCCGAGCCGGTGGTTTTAGCGCATATTGCGGCACAGACTAATGACCCAAAGCCCCGGTTTCAGTACGCAAGGTTGCTCTATTTAGAAAATAGAACCACCGCTGCCCTCGCCCAACTCAACCAAGTTCTACTGAGCGCGCCCACATTAGTGCCCGCTTGGTTACTGAGCGCTCAGATTTATCACCAACAAGCCGACTTTGACAAAGCGCAAGCCAATGCCAAACAGGCATTGATATTGAATGCGCAACAACGTGCAAGCGGCCAGCAAGGGCGGGCGGACACCTATGGGCGACAGGCGAAATTGCTATTAGCCGATGTCGCCCAGGCAAACGGGCTTTGGGCTGAAAGCGGTCGTTGGCTGGACGAGGTGGGGGCAGAAGATGAAGCCGTGCTTTACCGGCGTGCCGTGCTGCTGGGCAAGCAAGGCCGCGAGGACGAGGCCATTGCGCTGATCCAAGGACCCGCCCTTACGGAGTCGCCAGCAGAGAATGCTTCAGATGCGGATGCGGATGCGATCAAATCACGCATGCAACTCACCGTCCGCTTGCTTCGCGAATTCAAACGCTTAGACGATGCCTACCTGGCGACCCAGGCAATGATTGCGGCGTTTCCAGACGATGCCGAGTTGCTTTACGGTCAGGCCATGCTCGCCGACCAATTGGGTCGCCCTGCAGAGATGGAGCGTTTGTTACGCGAACTGATACAGCGCGAGCCAGATTACGAGCACGCCTACAACGCCTTGGGTTACTCGCTAGTGGACAGAGGGGAGCGCCTGCAAGAGGCGCAAGCACTGATTGAAAAAGCCTTAACGCTCAGCCCCAACGATCCGCTCATTACCGACAGCTTAGGCTGGGCCTACTTTAGGCAAGGCCGATTGGACTTGGCAGCACAGACCCTCGAGCGCGCGTATGCCATCAAGCAAGATCCTGAGATCGCAGCCCACCTCGGTGAGGTGCGATGGGTGCAGGGCAAGACGGCTGTTGCGATCCAGCTGGTGCGGGAGGCGATCGCGAGGTATCCCGATAACGCTGTTCTCAAGGCCACCGTCAAGCGGTTGGGTATGCCGCTGCAATGATCTGTATCCATCGGGTGCTTAGGGCGCGCTTAGGTACCCACTTGCCGTGGTTACTGGTTTGCGCGGCGACGCTGGTCGGCTGCGCCTCGGCGCCCAAACCCCAACACCCAGAAGATGGTGCATGGCATGGCAAGCTCTCCGTAGTGTTGGAGACGACGCCCCGTCAGCGCCAACGCGTGGACTTCGACCTCTACGGCTCTGCGAACAGGGGCGAACTGCATCTGTTGTCGCCGCTGGGCACCACGGTAGCCCAAGCGACGTGGGCCCCCGGTAAAGCGACCATACGCAAGGGCAACGAGGTCGCCGCGTTTGACAGTCTGGATGCGTTGAGTCGCGAAATGCTCGAAGCCCCATTGCCTGTCGCCGCTTTGTTTGGGTGGCTTAAAGGCATGGACGCACCGGCGCCAGGTTGGCGCGTCGACCTGTGCCAAGTGGGTAAAGGGCGCGTGCAAGCGGTGCGGGAATGGCCGCAACCCACAGCCAAACTTAACCTGGTGTTTGAACCAGCACCAGCAACCACCCCCTTGAACGCCGACGTATGCGCCAACCCAAACTGATCTCTGCACCGGGTAGCTTGGCGCACTGGGTCGACCTGCCTGCGCCGGCAAAGCTGAATCTTTTTTTGCACATCACGGGTCGACGTCCCGATGGCATGCATAACTTGCAATCGGTGTTTGTCTTGGTGGACTGGGCCGACTATATTGGCATCGCCGTACAGGCTGACGCAGCGATCACGCGTGTGGACAAAAAGGCCAAAGAAACCAAGCAAGCAACGGTCTTACCCGCTGAAGATCTGACAGTCAAAGCGGCCAAGCTGCTCCAGACAGCAACGGGGTCAACACAGGGCGCGACCATCACCTTAGAAAAGCACTTGCCCTCGCAGGCGGGAATGGGCGGCGGATCGTCAGATGCCGCAACCTGTTTGCTGGCTCTCAACCGTCTGTGGGACTGCCACCTATCCGAAGATGACTTGTGCCGCTTGGCCCTCCAATTGGGTGCAGACGTGCCGTTCTTTATCCGCGGTCATAACGCCTGGGTGGAGGGCGTGGGCGACATCATCACCCCCATTCCAGCGCCGATACAAAGTTATTGGATACTCAAGCCACCTGCCGGGGTCTCAACGCCAGCCATCTTTGGCTCACCCAGTCTGTGCCGCGATACGCCCACCACCTCGTTGACAGACTACCTTGCACAAACAGCAGAAAACCGCATGGGTTTTGGGAGAAACGACTTAGAGCCTGTCGCAAGCGCTCTCTGCCCAGATGTCCATGCCGCACTGGCGCGCATGCACCAACACGGTTTGACGCCACGAATGAGCGGTTCTGGTAGTGCGGTTTTCGCCATACTGGCTAAAGATATCGAACTCGAACCCGGGGATTTGCCAGACAATTGGCTGTCTCGAAAATGCAAAAATATTGCAAAACATCCCATGCACGATTGGGAATGGCAAAAAATTGTTAGATAATAAGAGGCTCAGCAGATTGGTAGCTCGTTTTTGAACCGCTAATCCGCTGTTAGTTGGTTAGCGCGAGACGCCTCTTGCGCACCTGGGTCAAGGTACCTAGATGCGCATGAAAAATCGGGCGCTGATCCAGCATATAGGGGAGTCGCCAAGTTGGTTAAGGCACTGGATTTTGATTCCAGCATGCGAGGGTTCGAGTCCTTCCTCCCCTGCCAAAACCCCGTGTGGTGTGCACACACAGCGGCACCCTCGGTACACACTGTCGGCCGCAAGATCACACCACGCTGACCTTTCTGCCGCCGACATCATTCAAGCTGGGTTTCACATGCAAGCTTCCGGACACGACTTCATGATATTCACCGGTAACGCCAACCCTGTATTGGCTGCCGAGATTGCCCAGCATCTGAACGTACCCCTTGGCGGCATCAACGTTGGGCGCTTCTCCGATGGGGAAGTAACCGTTGAACTCACACAAAACGTTAGGGCACGTCACGCCTTTATCGTGCAACCGACCTGCGCGCCGACCAATGAGAACCTGATGGAACTCATCATCATGGTGGATGCGCTCAAGCGGGCTTCGGCAACGAGTATTGCGGCCGTCATTCCCTATTTTGGCTATGCCCGTCAAGATCGTCGCCCCCGTTCAAGTCGGGTACCGATTAGCGCCAAAGTGGTCGCCAACATGTTGCAAGCGGTAGGTGTGTCACGCGTCCTGACCATGGATCTGCATGCAGATCAAATTCAAGGCTTCTTCGACGTTCCGGTGGATAACATTTTCGCGTCTCCCGCTTTGTTGGGCGACCTGCGTAGCAAAAATTACAGCGATTTGCTGGTGGTCTCGCCCGATGTAGGTGGTGTGGTTCGTGCTCGCGCCTTGGCTAAGCAGTTGGACTGCGATATGGCCATCATCGACAAGCGCCGACCACGCGCTAACGTCTCTGAGGTGATGCATGTCATTGGCGACATTGATGGTCGTAACTGCGTGATCATGGACGATATGATCGACACGGCTGGCACCTTGGTTAAAGCCGCTGAGGTACTGAAAGAGCGCGGCGCCAAGAGCGTTTACGCCTACTGTACGCACCCCATTTTCTCCGGTCCAGCCATTGAACGCATTACCCAAGGTGATGCGCTTGATGAAGTGGTCGTCACCAACACCATTCCCTTGTCGCAAGCCGCCCAGGCATGCCCCAAGATTCGCCAACTCTCCGTTGCACCTTTGATGGCCGAGACCATCGCAAGAATTGCATCGGGTGAGTCGGTTCTCAGTTTGTTCGCAGATCAGGATAAGTTGTTCTAATAGCTTCGCGCTGTTAGCGCTATCAGATTTGCGGCAAAGCGTGTCGTCGCGTGGTTCGTTGAACCGCGTAGACGGCTTTTTTTGTTGAAATGACCTTGGTCGCGAGGCATTTCGTTTAGGAGTTAGCTATGAAATTCGTCGCTTTTGAGCGCGCTAAGCAGGGTACGGGTGCGAGCCGCCGTCTGCGTAATACAGGCCGCACGCCTGGTATCGTTTTCGGTGGTTCTGCTGAGCCTACGGCCATCGAGCTAGACCACAACGCCTTGTGGTTTACGCTCCAAAAAGAAGCGTTCCACGCATCTTTGTTGGAAATGGAACTCAACGGCAAGACAGAAATTGTTTTGTTGCGCGATGTCCAGTACCACCCCTTTAAACAGCTCGTTTTGCACGTTGACTTTCAACGCGTTGACGCAAAAACACGTTTACACAAAAAGGTGCCTCTGCACTTCATCAACGGCGAAACTTCGCCTGCAGTGAAGCTCGACCGGTCCGTGGTTAACCATGTGATGACCGAGTTGGAGGTTGAGTGCTTGGCCACCGACTTGCCAGAGCACATTGAGATCGACTTGGGTGAGTCAGTCAAGGGATCGACGCTGCACGTCACTGACCTGAAATTGCCTAAAGGCATTAAAGCCGTGACACATGGCAAGAAAAACCAAACGGTTGTGACGTTTACCGCCCCTCCAGGCGGCTACACCGCTGATGCAGCGGCAGAACCAGCAGCCGAGTAAAGACGGCTGGTGCGCTGGCCTAGCTGGCGCGCGCAACAGGAAACCCGCTAGAACTTGGTTCCAGCGGGTTTTTTTTGGCCACGCCCGGGATAAACTCATAGCATGATCAGATTATTTGTGGGCCTTGGCAATCCAGGGTCTGAATACGAGGGCACCCGTCACAACGCCGGCTTCTGGTGGATTGATGCGCTATCTCGCCAATGGAACATGCCCCTGCGATTTGAAAAAAGTTACTTCGGGCAGATGGCTAGAGGCCAGTTACGCGGTGAAACGGTGTGGCTATTGGAGCCACAAACCTTCATGAACCTCAGTGGAAAATCAGTTGCCAGCCTAGCGCGATTTTTTAAAATTTCCCCGGAGCAAATTTTGGTTGCGCATGACGAGCTAGACTTGCCGGCTGGTGAGGCCAAGCTAAAGCAAGGCGGTGGTCACGCTGGACACAATGGCTTGCGCGACATCCACGCGCAACTAGGTAGTTCCGATTACTGGCGCTTGCGCATCGGGATCGGGCACCCCGGCCACAAAAACGACGTTGCCAACTGGGTGCTTAAAAAACCGTCTCCGGACGAGCGCGCTGGGATTGAGGCGGCAATGGACCGCGCCCTAAAAGGAGCCGATTTTTTATTTTCTGGCGAGATGGCCAAGGCCACTGGCGTGATTCATACCAGCAAGCCACCACGCGAAAAAAAGCCAAAACCCAGCCCTGTGCAGCCAACGATACAAGACAACAGCGCGGACTCATCGACCATGGAGCCAAAGCCCTAAGACACTTGCCCCAAACTAGGGTTTGTCAGCGGTCAGACGCTCGTATTTTGCGAACAGTTGTAGGCGCGTCTCTATGAAATTGGGGTGAACGGGAATACAAGCCACTGGACACAGCGCGACGCACTGTGGCTCGTCAAAGTGCCCCACACATTCGGTGCATTTATTGGGGTCAATCTCGTAGATTTCTTTACCCATATAAATTGCCTCGTTTGGGCACTCTGGCTCGCACACGTCGCAATTAATGCACTCATCGGTAATGATTAGGGCCATGGATTAGCCCTCAGCGCGCAAAGCCGCTGCCACCGATGGACTGACCATTTCAGAGATATCGCCACCCAATTTTGAAATTTCACGCACCAGCGTGCTGGAAATGCATTGCAAGTTGGCCTGAGGTAACAAAATAACGGTGTCAATCGTTGGCGCCAACTTACGGTTCATGGCAGCCATCTGTGCTTCGAAATCATAGTCTGTCAGGTTGCGTACCCCACGCACCACTGCGTTGGCGTTGTGTTGCTCGCAAAAGTCCATGATCAACCCCTCAAAGGGCCGTACCTCGACACCCTTCACACCCGCCATCACATCCGTCACCATGCCTATGCGTTGATCAAGCGTAAAACGTGTTTTTTTATGGTGTGCGACAGCGACTGCAATTAGCACGCGGTCAAACAAGTGCGCGGCACGGCGCAGCACATCTTCATGCCCCAGCGTAATGGGGTCAAACGTACCTGGGTAGACAACAACGCGCATACCAATCATCCTTATTCAACGGTGGGCGTTTTAGCCAACAAGTAAAAACGAACGGCCCCGGCCTTCCCCTCGCGGTAGATCTCAAACCCGAGGGGTCCCAGCGTCTGCGCAGACCAAGCAAGGCCAGACTCGAGGTAGACCAAGCCATCACTAGCCAATGCATCGCACGCGCTTTTCAAGGCCTGCTCGTACACTTTATTTACACCTAATTCTACGGTGGCATCGCCAAAAGGGGGGTCTAAAAATATCAAGTCCCATTGCGCACCGCGCTGCGATGCAAGCAAGGCGACCGCATCACCACTGGCTATACGGATACCTGTCATGCTTAGGCGCGATTGATTGGCCTCAAGCGCCTGGAGTGCCACACGGTCACGCTCAACCAACCAGACATCCTTGGCACCGCGCGACGCCGCCTCAAAACCCAGCGCGCCTGAACCAGCGAAGGCATCGATGCACCGCCAGCCACTGAGGTCTTGTCCCAACCAGTTAAAGAGTGTCTCGCGCACGCGGTCGCCTGTTGGTCGCAGGCCCTGCGCCACGGGCACCGTCAGCTTGCTGCGCTTGTAGCGTCCGCCAATGATACGAATCTCGCCAGCACCCGCATGGGGCTTTTTGGGTGATGGTGTCACGGCGCTGTTTTTGGGGCGTATATGTTTCATAGAATGAGGCTATTGTAGAAAATTAAACATGTTCAGCTTTTTCAAGAAAAAACTAGCCCCTGAGCCCCCTGTTCAGTCGCCTGCCGCCGCATCCGTTGCGCCAGAGAAGGTCGACGACACAGCGCCCAACGACGCCGAGCCAGCCGCGCTCTCTGAGACACGCTCTGACTGGCTCAGCCGCTTACGGGGCGGTTTGCGCAAAACCGGTCAGCAGATCGGCCACGTCTTCACGGCGGGGCGCATTGATGAGGCGCTTTATGAAGAGCTGGAGTCGGCATTACTGATGTCAGATGCGGGCGTCAAGGCCACAACGCACCTGCTAAAACAAGTGCGTGAGCGCGTGAAACGAGAGCGCACCAACGACGCCGCCGCCGTGAAGAGCTTACTCATCGATGAGTTCACCACGCTACTCTTGCCGCTGCAGCGCGCGATGGACGTCAGTCAAGCCAGTCCAACCGTCATCATGATGACGGGTGTGAACGGCGCAGGTAAGACCACGTCGATTGGCAAACTGACACGCCACTTGGGCGAAGCGGGCGCCAGCGTGCTGTTGGCTGCGGGTGATACCTTCCGTGCCGCCGCGCGCGAACAGCTCGATGTGTGGGCAGGCCGCAACCATGTCGACATCGTGAGTCAAGAGGGCGGCGACCCGGCGGCCGTGAGCTTCGACGCCGTTAAAGCGGGGATTGCGCGTAAAAAAGATGTGGTGCTGATCGACACTGCGGGGCGACTTCCAACACAGACTCACCTGATGGATGAGCTTAAAAAGATCAAGCGCGTCATTGAAAAGGCGGCAACTGGCGCTCCGCACGAGATTTTGCTCGTTATCGATGGCAATACCGGACAAAACGCGTTGGCGCAAGTGAAGGCCTTCGACGACGCCCTAGGCCTTACGGGTTTGATCGTCACCAAGTTGGATGGGACCGCCAAAGGCGGCGTGCTGGCTGCCATTGCGATGGAGCGTCCCATTCCCGTGTACTTCATCGGGGTGGGTGAGTCGGTGCACGACCTGCGTGACTTCAATGCGGCGGAATTCTCAGAAGCCATCGTGCATTAGACCAACCACCGGCGCCGCCCACAGCGGGGATGAGACACCGATTGGCACTCTCCTTCAATGAGTGCTAAACTAACAGCGTCACACGACTAAGGAGAAACCCTATGACTACTTTGGTACCCGTTAACATCCAAGCATTGGCTGTTCGCGACCCGTGGTCGGTTCTCCCCCCGCTAGGCAGTCTGGATGCTTACATTGGGGCGGTTAACCGACTTCCCATGCTGACGCTGGAGCAAGAGCGTGCGTTCGCTGAAGACCTGAAAAATAACAACGATTTAAAAGCGGCTGGGGCACTCATCATGTCGCACCTCCGTTTAGTGGTTTCAGTCTCTCGTCAGTATCTGGGCTATGGGCTACCGCACGGCGATCTCATTCAAGAAGGCAACATCGGCCTCATGAAAGCCGTTAGACGTTTTGACCCCGAGCAAGGTGTACGCCTCGTGAGCTATGCCCTGCACTGGATCAAGGCTGAAATACATGAGTACGTGCTGAAAAATTGGCGTATGGTCAAAGTCGCAACGACCAAGGCCCAGCGTAAACTGTTTTTTAACCTGCGCTCCATGAAGCAAAACCTGCAGCAAGCGGCCGGTGAAAGCGACACAGACACTTACCGCACCACGCTAAACCCCGACGAGGTCGACCTGATCGCGGCCCATCTCCGCGTGAAGCGTGAAGAGGTGCTTGAGATGGAGACACGGCTCGCTGGCGGCGACGTGGTGCTGGACCCCAGTCCAAGCAACGATGGAGAAGAAGCCTTTGGCCCTATTTCCTACCTCACAGACGCCCGCTTCGAGCCGACCAACGTCATAGAGAACACCGAGCGTGACCACCTGGCGCATGAGGGTGTCGGACGCGCGATTGCCCAGCTAGATGACCGCGCCAAACGGATCGTGACCGAGCGTTGGCTCAAAGTAAACGACGACGGCGGTGGCGGCATGACGCTGCACGAATTGGCGGCCGAGTTTGGCGTGAGCGCTGAACGTATTCGTCAAATTGAGACAGCATCTATGAAAAAAATGCGATCTTATTTAGCGGAATAGCTAAAATTATAATACTATAGATGTAATAAGTTGGCGTTGCTCTAGGTCGCATTTTCACCGGAGCGGCTTGTTTCGCAGTAGGATACGCGTGTGAAAATAATACGCGCATCCTATGTCTGAAGCACCCGCTCCCAAGCTAACCACCGTCGGAGCGACGCCTGCGCGGGCCAACGCACTAAAAATCTTAGTCACGAGCCGAAAAGGTGGCGTTGGCAAGAGCACAATTTCAGCGAATTTAGCGGCCTTCTTCAAGCTAGAGCACGGACTAACCACCACCCTGCTCGACCTAGACTTGCATGGCTCATCCAGCGATTGGTTGCGCGAAGCCCGCCCTATTGGCGTGGTGGTGCAACATCACCCACTGCCTTTGGACCTCGGCCGCAAGGGCGCCGCTATGGAAGCGCGCCGGCACTTGCGCCACGCAGCAGAGAGCTCAGACGTGGTGATTGCCGATCTCACGTGGTCTGACGCCCTAGACGGTAATTGGCTCTTTGACTACGACGTTGTCTTGACCCCTGTGTCCATGTCAGGCATCGAGGTCGCTGCCACCATCGGCTTCCTCTCCAATTTACACTGGGTATTCGAATCGACCGTGCGCACAGCGCCCCAATTGGTCATTTGCCCAAGTCGCGTTGATGAGACCGACTCGATAAGCAAAATTTTTACCTCGCAAACCTTCCCCATTAGCTTCGTACTGAGCCCGCCGGTTTACAACTTCGCTGAAGCAAAGTTCTTGTTCAAGAAGGGCTACCTAAGTGAGCTAGCTAACGACCGTGGCAGTACATTTAAGGTCTTTGCGCAAAGCATTGCGGATGTCGGATTTGCCCACATGCGCAGCAAACTCAGACGCAACATCAGCATTGGCAACCTGAGCAAAGTGTCTGGTGAGTCAACCGTACTCACCCACTTTATGCAGCAGCGTGCCCACGGCAATGCAACGGCAACACCAGCCACCTTGATGAAACAAGCTGTGCCCGAAGAGCCCATTGCAAAAGTACCAGAGAAAAAAAGCGGCTTACTGCGCCGCTGGTTCAACCCGTTCTAGGGCGCTATCCGGTTAGTCTAAGGACAGCGTCTTCAGGTAGTGCTTGAAATCCTGTTGCACGTCTGCTCGAGCCAGCGCCACCTGCACCGTTGCCTCTAAAAAGCCGGCTTGCGTGCCGCAGTCGTAGCGCACGCCTTGATAGCGGTGGGCGTAAACAGACTCCTGTCCCATCAACGCAGCGATGGCATCGGTTAGCTGAATTTCGCCGCCTGCCCCGCGTCCTTGCTGACGCAGCTGTTGGAAGATGCCTGGCGTCAACACATAACGCCCAGCCACCCCTAAGGTCGACGGGGCAACAGCAGGCTCTGGCTTTTCAACCAATCCCTTGATCGCAACCAGCCCACCAGGAGCGCCGCCTACGCCACCGGTATCGACAATACCGTAACGTTTTGTATCGGCCAACGGGACATCTTGCACCGCCAGCACACTGGCCCTCACATCCTCAAAAGCAGCAACCATTTGGCGCATGATCGGCGGCTTACCCAGCATCAAGTCATCGGCTAACAAAACGGCGAAAGGCTCGTCCCCAACCAGCGATTCCGCGCACAACACCGCATGTCCCAGCCCTAACGGCCGAGGCTGACGGACGTAAACGCAGACCATGTCGTCCGGTTTGATGGCCTGTATGGCGGCCAGTAGCTCGTGCTTGTTGGCCGCCCCTAAGGCGCTTTCCAACTCAAAGGCTGTGTCAAAGTGGTCTTCAATGGCCCGCTTGTGCCGTCCCGTTACAAAAATCATCTCCCGAATGCCCGCAGCATAGGCTTCCTCGACCGCATACTGAATCAGCGGCTTATCAACGACAGGAAGCATTTCTTTAGGAATCGCCAGGGTCGCGGGCAGGAAGCGCGTACCCATGCCCCCAACCGGGAACACGGCCTTTCTAATTACCGGGGATGCGGGTGTCATGATGTTTCCTTGATTCAGTTATTGAAGGCGAAAGCCACTCCACACAATGGCACGCACCGCGCCGGCACCCACCGAGGCCCCGAATTGACGCACCAGTCGCTCGGCCACATTCTCGCGCAAGGTGTAATCGATGATCTCGGGCGCCTGCGCGATCTCGCGGGCCACATAGTCCAAGCCGCCCAACTGGTCCGCTAAACCGAGCTCAACCGCTTGTTCACCCGTCCAAAATAAACCACTGAAGGTGTCCTCTGTTTCTTGTAAGCGCGTACCCCGGCCCGCACGTACCACCTCAATAAATTGCGCATGTATTTGATTTAACACGCGCTGCACATGCGCTTTCTGGCGGGGTGTGGTCTCGCTGAACGGATCCAAAAAACCCTTGTTTTCACCGGCCGTCATCAAGCGGCGCTCAATACCCAGCTTTTGCATCAGGTCCGTAAAGCCGAAACCATCCATCAACACACCAATACTGCCGACCACACTGGCCTTATCGACAAAGATGTCATCGGCACTCGCCGCAATGTAATAAGCCGCTGAGGCACCGGTTTCTTCGATCACGGCATACAAAGGTTTTTTATAAATCGCCTTCAAGCGCAACATTTCATCGCTCACGATACCCGCTTGCACTGGACTACCGCCGGGACTGTTTATTAGCAACACAACGGCTTTTGCGCCTTCATCTTCAAAGGCCGCGCGCAGGGCCTGGTTGATGTCCTCGGCATTCGCCTCACCGTCGGAGCTGATCACACCTGAGACGGTGACGACCGCCGTGTGCGACGCGCTTTGCATGACAGGTTGCGCACCATCTTTCATAACCCACCACATGGCGGCGACCACCGCAGCGCTGAAGCTAATGAAGCGTAGCCAGCGCCAGCGGCGGTTGGCCCGTGACACCTTTAATTGCTCGGTGAGCAAGTCACGTAATGCGTCCCGCTCCCAACCTGGTGCGGGCGTCGTGCCGCGTTGCGCAGGCTCAGGAGCGGCATTGGGCGGCGTCGCGGCCGGGGTCACTTCGTTATCAGACATGCAGTTGCTTCAATCGGTAAAAAAATAAAAGCGCCTTCAAGCGGCGCGCGATGCGCAGTCAGGGTTCGTGCACTTAGGGGTCATCACCCTTCAAAACGCAACGGGTTGCAAGTTGTATTGTGCCTGCCACCACACCACCCCGTCGCGCTCAAGGGTCTCAATGGCAGTCAGCCCGCCCCGACATGGGCCCGCGCTGCACTTGCCCGTCAGCGGCTCATGAAACGCACCGTGTGAGGCGCACAACAGCCACTGCCCGTCAGAGGAGAAGAAACGGTTTGGCTGCCAATCCATTTCCATGGCCACATGGCTACACCGGTTGATATAGGCGCGCACTTGCCCTTGGAATCGGATGGCAAATGCACGGCACGTTTGCCCGCCATACACCACGTCAAAGGGGACGGCGAGTCCGCTGTCTTGCAGATCTGGCGATCCACAAAGGGCATGCCATTCGGGCATCGCCGCATCCGTAGGAGAAGCCGTGCCCACCATTCAGCTCGCTAACAACCAGTCCCTCAGCGCGGGAACATCACCCACCACATGGCGTGGGTGGCAGGCCTCAAGCGCGGCGGCATCGTGAGCGCCATACGTGACACCCAATGCCGAGCAACCGGCCCGATTTGCCATCAGTAAATCATGGCTGGTATCGCCCACCATCAGCACACGGTCCGGCGAGACCGCGCAGCTGGCCATCAACTCGAACAACATCTGGGGGTTGGGTTTACCGGCGGTCTCATCTGCGGTACGTGAGTCATCGAAAAGACCCGCGACATCCAGCCCACTCAACACCTCGTTCAACCCCGCACGCGACTTACCGGTCGCAACCGCAAGCTTGAAACCGGCCGCCTTCAGGTCGTGGAGCAAGGGCAAGACGCCCTCAAACAACGTCAGCTCCCCAATCGCTTGGGAGAAGTGGTGGCGATAGCGCTGGCCCAACTCGATGTAGCGGCTCTCGGGCACATCGGGAGCGGCGTAAGCCAAGGCCTCCTGCAAACCCAAGCCAATGACATAGCTGGCACGCTCACGACTCGGCACCGGATAGCCCAAATCACCCACGGATCGCTGAATCGCCAACGTGATCGCGGCCGTTGAGTCGTATAAAGTGCCATCCCAGTCGAATGCAATCAGGTCGTAGGCGCGTTCGGATTTGTTCATGCCCTTATTGTCGCCCATAGCGATTGCCCGTAAAAAAAGCCGCTCTCTTTTAAAAGGAGGCGGCTTTTGCGATCCGAAACACCTAGCGCGAAAGCACCAAGCAGATCTTGGGGGCGTTACACGCGGTATTTTTCGATGTCGGCGCCTAACGCATTCACCCAGTCCGGCTTACGACCCAGGCCACCGCCCCAGACCTCGCCATTCGGGCCGCGGTATTTCACCACCATGGGTGCTTTGGCCGTGCGTGCTTTACGCGAACCACCCGAAATACCCAAGTCGGCTGCCGTGATACCAAATTCCTTCATCTTGCCCTTGATATCCGCAATCACATTTGCAAGCTCTTGCTTACGAACATCTTCTGCTTGCGCCATTAAAGCTTTCGCTTGATTTACCAGTTCCTGATATGAAGACATATTAAATCCCTAAAAATGAATAAACCTAAAAGTGCAGTTTAGCGTATTCTTAAATACACTTTCAATGAAAACGGTTTTTATTTATGATCAATTTAATTAACAATAAGGATCTATTTCGCTTGTCCTTTAGCCCACGGTAACAGCACCTGCGGTAATTCACATTGCAGCCGAAGATCTTCTCCCGATACCGGATGCTTTACATGCAGGCGCCACGCATGCAGGAACATACGCGCAAGACCACTAGACTCTAAGGTCTTATTCCACGAAAAATCGCCGTACTTATCGTCCCCAGCAATAACAAAGCCTTGTTGGCTTAAATGCACACGAATTTGATGTGTACGGCCCGTTTTAATAGTGACGGCCAATAGCGCCGTGGGTTCACCGCCAGTCTCGGGATACGGGTTGTGGTGCTTCAGCACCTTGACTAGACTGAGGCTTGGGAGCGCATTGGGATCATCCTTGGCAACCACACGCACGCGACGCTCGCCATTGGCCAGCGTAAATTTGGCCAGCGCGGCATCAACTACTTTCATTTTCTCTGGCCAATGCCCTTTGACGAGTGTTAAGTACACTTTGCCCGTTTCTCTGGCCTTGAACTGCCGTTGCAATTCAGTTAATGCCTTTTTTTTCTTAGCAATCAACAGGATGCCGCTGGTTTCTCGGTCAAGGCGGTGCACAAGTTCTAGAAAATTAGCCTCGGGTCTGGCGCGGCGTAATTGCTCAATCACGCCAAAACTCACCCCGCTACCGCCGTGTACGGCCGTACCAGAGGGTTTATTGATGGCTAAAAAATCATTGTCCTCATATAGAAGAGGGAAACTCTTGGCAGGTATGTGCCCCTCTTCGTTTACCCCCTTTTCGGATAACCGAATGGGCGGCACCCGAATTTCATCCCCCACGGCCAGTCGGGTGTCGACTTTACAGAGTCCTTTATTGCAGCGTACTTCGCCTGACCGAATAATGCGATAAATATGGGTTTTAGGCACCCCCTTGAGGTGCCTAATAAGAAAGTTGTCTAAGCGCTGCCCTTCGCCCGCCTCGTCAACGCTGAGATAAACAATGGAAGCAGTGGACACTAAAAATCCTTGCGATAGCCGACAAAAAAACCCAACGCACTGTGCGCAGACCCTATAATAACCGTTGCACGCAATGCATCGACTAAGTGGTTGATTTGTTTATTTGTTTATAACGCCACTCGATTCAATGACGTGCTGTGTTGCCACCGTGTTGCGTTAAATGTGCATCTACTCGGCAGCCTGCCTGCGCTATGTTTGCGCTAGCCCGCTGAGAGTATGGATGAATAACCCAACCGGAAGCCTGAATCAGGTCACGCAAACCCTAGCGACGGAATCATTTATCAGCCAGCTGCGTATCGCATCTGGTTGAGGCAGAAAACGCGGCTTGGCGCCCAACGAGCGACCAAGCGTGCTTCTGCCACGCGCCTACGCGCAAGCCCATAGCAGCCTCCCCTTAACGGAAAAAGGCGCGCTGGCAGCTTGTTGCTCTCCGGCAGTTCCACCCGACGTTTGTGTTGCCCGCTTCGGCTTAGGCTTTCGACCCCCATTGGGTCAAACTTTTGCCTAGAGAAGGACGTGCATCATGAAACGGATGCTTATTAATGCGACTCAAACCGAGGAGCGCCGATTGGCCATTGTCGAGGGTCAAAAATTACTCGACTACGAAATTGAAATCGAAGGGCGCGAGCAACGCAAAGGTAATATTTACCAAGCAGTTGTCACCCGCGTCGAACCCTCCTTAGAAGCCTGCTTCGTAGATTACGGCGAAGACCGCCACGGTTTTCTTCCGTTCAAAGAGATCTCTAAGCAGTATTTCGCGGCCAACGTCTCCATCAGCCAAGCTCGTATCCAGGACGTCATAAAAGAAGGTCAAACCCTACTTGTCCAGGTCGAAAAAGAAGAGCGCGGAAACAAAGGCGCGGCATTAACCACGTTCATTAGCTTGGCTGGTCGCTACGTCGTACTCATGCCGAACAACCCACGTGGTGGCGGCGTTAGCCGACGGATTGAAGGCGAAGACCGCCAAGACCTCAAGGCGGCCTTAGACCAGCTTGAGTACCCGAATGGCATGAGCATCATCGCGCGTACCGCCGGTATTGGTCGTGATCCTGAAGAGCTGCAGTGGGACTTGAACTACTTGCTAAAGCTATGGACTGCCGTAGCTGGTGCCGCCAACGGAAACAAAGAAGCGTTTCTGATTTATCAAGAGTCAAGCTTGGTGATCCGCGCAATTCGCGACTACTTCAATAGCGAAATTGGCGAGATTCTCATCGACACCGATGACATCTACGAACAGGCTCACCAGTTCATGAACTACGTGATGCCCGAACACGGCCATCGCGTGAAGCGCTACCGTGACGACGCGCCCCTCTTTTCACGCTTCCAAATTGAGCACCAGATCGAGTCTGCCTACGCGCGCACCGTGCAGTTGCCCAGTGGTGGCGCCATCGTGATCGACCACACCGAGGCGTTGGTCTCTGTGGACGTGAACTCAGCTCGGGCCATCAAAGGTGGTGCCATCGAGGAAACCGCCACACGTACCAACCTGGAGGCGGCAGAAGAGGTCGCACGCCAAGCCCGCTTGCGCGACTTGGCGGGTCTGATCGTGATCGACTTCATCGACATGGACGAGTCACGCAACCGCCGCGATGTGGAGAACCGCTTGCGCGATGCCCTGCGCCAAGATCGCGCTCGCGTGCAGTTCGGCTCCATCAGTAAATTTGGCTTGTTGGAGATGAGTCGCCAACGCCTGCGCCCTGCACTAAGCGAGGGGGCTTCCATACCTTGCCCTCGTTGCGGTGGCTCTGGCCATATCCGTGACACCGAGAGCTCAGCGCTGCAAATTCTCCGTGTGATCCAAGAAGAGTCCATGAAGGACAACACCGCCGCCGTTCTGGTACAGGTGCCTGTCGAGGTGGCAAGTTTCTTATTGAACGAGAAGCGTACGGAAATCACGAAAATTGAATTGCAACAACGCATTCATGTGCTCTTGGTTCCCAATAAGTCGTTGGACACACCTTTGTACAAACTCGAGCGTCTAAAGCATGACGATGCGCGTTTAGACAACTTGCAAGCCAGCTACACCTTAGCCGAGGAAGTGGATGACCCCACCACTTTCACGCGTCGTAGCCAAGAGCGCAGCAACAAACAAGAGCCTCTCATTAAAGGCATCTTGCGCGATGAGCCTATGCCCACGCCAAGCACCCCCAAACCTGAGGCCAAAACGGCCCCCGCAGTGGATAAAGCCACGCCCGCATCCGGCGGCTTCTTTGGCTGGCTCAAAGGACTACTGGGTTTGGACGAGACCCCTGAAAAAGAGGCCAAGGCCGCTGATGCCGCCAAGGATCGCAACACCCGAGAGCGCAACACCCGTGGCCGTAACGGCAACGCAGAGCGCAACGGGCGTGACGGCGACGGCAAACGAAACAGCCGTGGCGGCCGTGGTCGCAATAGCGATCGCAACGCACGCGGCGCTGACGGCACGCAAGAAGATCGCGATGCACGCGGCGAACGCAGCGACCGTGACGCGAAAAATGACCGTGGTGAGCGCAGCGAGCGCGGCCCACGCAACTCTGAGAGCGGCCGTGGCCGTCGCACAGGGCGCGGCGAGGCTGTTCGCAACCAAGACCCGCAAAACGGTGAGGTGAATAACGCTCCAGCGGATGGCGAGCAATCGGCCAAGCCACGCAACCCGCGCCGCGAGCGCGGTGGACGCCGTAACCAAAACGGCTCAGGGCGCGATGGCAGCGAGCAAGCGGCCATCAATGGCTCCGACCAAGCGCCGCTGAGCGAGGCAGCGACGGACAGCACAGTGGTTCGTGCCAGCGCTGAGAATGAGGCGCCTAGCTACAGCTACTTCAACCGCGACACGGCGAACACGGATGCAGATGTCCCGCAAGACGCACAAGCAATGACCGCGGAAGCCGATCAGACGGAGACACCTGGCGAGACACGGCAGCCACGCGAGCGTCGTAGCCGTGACCGCTACGGTCGCGACCGTCGCCGTCGCCAGAATGACGGTTCTGAAACCGATGAGTCTGCAGACGCTAATGTCGGTGAGCAAGCGGAAGTGGTTGCAGCTGCACCCGAACCCATCGCACCCACGTCGACCGCTACACAGAGCGATTCGCCTGCTGCGCCTGCGCCAGTCACCGCGAGAGCTCCTGTTCCAGCTCCAGCTCCTGT
>Ga0209198_1000508_pt1 | contig 34921 bp, 30 predicted proteins | sample COGITO_mtgs_1105_2_FD_184804 | JGI IMG/M metagenome (GOLD analysis project Ga0209198, IMG submission 184804) | Pelagic marine microbial communities from North Sea - COGITO_mtgs_110519 (SPAdes) (version 2) | ecosystem: Environmental > Aquatic > Marine > Epipelagic ...
TAGAGTTAATCAAAAGAAAATTAAAACCAGGTACCTAAACTTGAGTAAAAAACTTAACTACTCCTATTTCTCAGAAGATTTTTTACTTAAATATTTTGATTAAATCCTCCCCAAAATAGTTCGATTTCACTCCCTTTGGCTCCACTTTTTATTCCCAAGGATAATTTTTTATCCTTGAGAATAATTTTTTGATTAAATTTAATTAATATTAAACATTAGAAACTTAATGGAGTAATTATAGTTTTCTTTATTTAAAAACGATATCAAAATGATTCAAAAAATTAAATTATTAGGGATAGTTTTATTACTACTAACTTTCAATGCTTGTAATAAAGGTGATGATTCTAGTCTTTATCAACAAAACACTTCAATAAATAAAATACTAGCTTTAGGGGCATCAAGAGTTGAAGGATCTAGACCTGAATTTGAAAGCTATAGATATGAACTCTGGAAAAGCTTAAAAGAAAATAATTGGATTATTGATTTTATCGGAACTCAAACTGACGAATCATCTTATCCAACATTTAATAATATGAATTTTGATGTAGACCATGAAGGTAGAGGTGGTTGGACTTCTGGTGAAATACTAAATGGACTTGGTGAGTGGCTAAATCAAACAGGGTCTGCTGATATTGTTTTACTAAGTTCGCCAGGAGGTAATGACGCACTTGAAGGTTTACCATATTCGCAAGCAGTGTCTAATATCAACTACATAATTGATATTCTTCAAGCCAACAATCCCAATGTAAAAATTATACTTGAGCAGATGGCCCCTGGTAGAAGTGACATAATGACTTCAGAACTTACAGAGTTTTTTACACAAATGCAGCAAGAGGTTATAAATATTGCAGTAAATAAAACAACTACCAGCTCTACTGTAATAGCAGTGGATATGTTCACAGGATTTAATGATAATTTACTAGCTGACGATGTACATTACAATGAAGCAGGTGCTGTATTTATTGCCAACAGATATTACAGTATTCTTACAAATATTTTGGAATAAAAAGAGAGATTACTCTTAATCTAATAATATACTGAGTGAAATCAAACCCTCCCGAAAAAAGTTCGACATCACTCATATTAGCTACATGGCATTATTCCCTAAAATAAAATTTATTTTAAGGAATATTTTTTATCGAAAATCAAAACATGAAGCAGATCAATTTTTATATGATTTCTATCATTGCTATTAATCGTTGTGTTATGATCCTTCACATGGGCGTAGACCTTTAGAAATACAATTTGTAAAATTTACAGAACATTTTACGATTAATAAGATTGATGTTTATGGTAATACATCTGAAGAGTTGAAAGAATTTGTAATACCTTTTAGACTTCCTTTTTAATTTCATAGCGCTTATGCAAAAATTAAGCAGAAAATAAATGAAAAAATTACTCTTTTGAGGTACTAGTAGTATCCTATTACACTTTGATTTTAATAAAATAAAATTACTTGCAAAAAAAAATTAAAAATTACTTGTAAATATGTACATATATTTTTAGATTTAATAAAAATTAAAATTATGAAAAAAGTAATAGTTGTTTTTACGTTGTGTTTAAGCTTTAACTTATCGGCACAATATTGTTTATTTTTTGATATTAAAGTTGAAGAACCAGAAATGGTGGTTTCAGCTATGAGTGATTTGATGAATACAGAATGGGGGAAAAGCCTGGAAGCAACAAAATCGTTGTTTGCTTACGGTCCTAACGGTACAAATAAAGCAACACATTCAATTCAATTTTGTTTTCCAAGCGAGGCTTCATTTGAAAAAGCATTTTTGTCTTATGGTCAATCTAAAGACGCACAATTGATATGGGAGAGGAAATTAGAAGCTTTTTCTTCTAATGTTTCTCAAACTTTAAACATGCCAATATGGTATAATGGTGAGGACTGGGCCGAGGACAATGTATTTATGATTTATCAAATGGAGGTTACAAATCCCGGAGTTTATTTAAGTGAGTTTAAAGATTTTTCCAATAATATAGCTAAAAAACTGAACTATTCTGACAGATCATATGGATTGGCAACCCCAATAGTAGGTAAAACTGGAGATTATACTCATTTTGTCTGGATCGGTCATCCTGATATTAAAACTGCTTTGATTAACTCAAAAAAAATGATGTCAGACCCGCTTTTTTCTGAGTTTTCTAAGAAAGTATCTGGAATAAGAAAAGTAGTAAATACTGTAATGTTAATTCGTTTAGCAGACTTCTAATAACATGATTAGACAATTTAAGCAGCATCAATAAAACCACAGGCATATTTTCTTCTTTCAATCCAGCTATTTCTAGACCTCATTATTAGGTTGAAGACACATTTATAGATGAATTACCCAAAGCTTTCTTTAGCTTTGTTATATAGCCTGTAAGCTCAAATATTTTTGTAGCGCCTGTGTGTTTAAAAGAGCAAATTGTCACACTATCATTAACTTTACCCTTGAAATTATTAAAATATCTTGAATAAAAAATTAATACTATTTGTAGCGTTAAAATAGAATTAAAACCACATATTTGACTAAAAATGACTGTTTCGTTTTTGGATATTGCAGAGAAGCGTGCTCTCACATGACATCTCAATATTAACAAAAAAAATAGCCTGAATAAATCTTTCAGACTATTTTAAATTTATGTTGAATTAATCAATTTATGGTGTTACGCAAGGCGAACTCAGTTCTGGTAAAAACGTCCAAATTTGTGTGCTGTTGCCCCATGCAGACATGCTTTCTCTTAGTTTTGCATTGTCGGTTTTGAATTGATCCTCACCATTCATCTCGTTATATGCAGTAACGACCTTAGACCATTCTTCTGAACCGTCCATATCCATTTCAGCATGGTTTTCATGAGCAAATCCTACCAATACATTTAATCCACGATTTCCAGCAAATACTGTCCATACTCCCATATCTATTTGAGCATCAGACTTTACAATAGCATCATAGACACGCTTGCGAAATGTCCAAAAATCATTGGATTTTGCAGGGTCTATGTTATACAAAATCACTTGGCGCATTGGTTTTTTGCAGAGATCTGTCATTTCGTGAGAAACATTTTTGTTGTAATTCCATACTTGAAATAAATCATTTGTAACGTGTGGCGCAACAGTTTCATTCCACATTTTGTACTCTTCTGGATCTCCATTTTGATCAAATGCAGCCATGTCTTGCTCTATTCGAGCTCTAAATAACTGCCCTGCTCTTGGTCCAGTTTCAATATAAAATGTATAGTGTGCTCCTTTTTCTGCAGATTGATTGTACTTCTGTGTTTTAGCTTTCATAGCTTCATAAACCTGCTCTTCTTTGCCTTCATCAACTTTGATGTAACGTGATTTTGCAACTTGTGCCGTTAAATTTGCAGTTGCAAAAGCGAATAATACGAGAATTAGTTTTTTCATTTTTTAAAATATTTGATTAGTAATTTCAAATGTAATAAAATTAATTGCATTTTAAAATTAAAATAACCAACGTTAATGTTATCTTTAAGTTATGAAACTTTCAAAGTATCAAATCAATGTTTTTGTAAATTTCATGTACCCTCATACAATGATTTTACCAATCAATAAGTGAAAATAAAAATAGGGATGGGTGGAAGTTGGATTCAATTAAATAATAGTGACACATACTACAGTAGAGCTTGTACTCCACAAAATAATTCGATTGTATTATTCCCAAGATTGAACTTTTATTTTTGGGACTATTTTTTTTACTAAATTTGAATCACATCAAAAAAGTATATTTATCAATCATATTATGAAAAAAAAATTATCCTTTGTATTCTAAATACAATGCTTTTTACAGCTTGTAACAATGAAGATACTCCCATTCAACCGAAACCCAAGGCTATAATATGTTACTCATAGGGCATAGTTTCTTTAGACCTTATGCAGAAAACCTCGACAATCTAGCAACTGAAACGAATTTATATGAGCATAGCAGCACTAACCAATAATTATAAATTCTGTATTGGGTAAATCATTGATTATTTTAGATTTTTCAGGATTAAGGTAACATTGATCATTTTCAATATAACCAATAAATGTTTCGTCCTTTAAAAGTGCTAAAATTAAAAGATCTTCAACTCGAATCACTTCTTTATTTAAGGGAGAATAATTGTTAGAATGCTTGATGTTAATCTTAAGTCCATTGTTGCTGAATAGTTCTTCGAACACATACCATAATTTTGGATTGTCGGCCAGTTGTGTTATCAGAAGCGATGATAGCAAATCACTCACAATGAATTCATTTTCCTGGTTTTCAGAAATTAAATCCTTTTTAGAACCATCATTTAATTGTAGTATTATACGAGTTGGATAGGTTGTTTTCTTTTTACTTAGTATTGATTTAACCGATAAGTTTTGCATCATTGAAATAGTGTCTGAAACTTCGGCGGAATAATAATCGTCGTAGCCAAGAATTAGAACAACATCAAAATTATGATCCATTAAACAATTAGTCAATCTCTCATGGTCATTGGAATCGGTTTCAATAAAAGACACTTCTGCATTATAATGTTCGGTTATGGGCTTATCCAAAACCAAATCACTTCGATACATAAAACAAACTTTTGATTGCTCTTCTAAAAATTTAACTGTTTTATCAAAAATTTGTTGCCCTAATTTAGACCAACCTAAAACAAGAATAGATTTAGGCTGAACAGATGGATTCGAATTTGAATTAGGCGCTATTGAAGTCGTGTTCAATAACACATCATCATGTAACTTATTATGATTAATATCTAAATCTTCATCATCATCTTCTGCAATGATGATAAGTGTATCATCTGCTTTAATGATATAGTTTTTGTCAGGATTAAGCGAGACTTTATCATCATTTGTAATGATTCCTATTAACATCACAGAATTTAAATTCAACATGGCTTGCTTAAAAGTTACTCCTTCTAAGGCCTGTTCTTTTAGAAAATAGATTTCATCACCATCATAGTCTAAAAAATCAAGGACAACAGTAGAGATATGCTTGTTTCTGATGGCCTGAGAAGTAACATTTGAAATAATATTATTTTTATGAATAGGGAATAATTGATTGTCCATTAGCTCTGTAAGAACTTTAATATTTTCTTCATTTGAAAATTGAACTACAATTGGCACCTTATTTCCTGAGAGACTTTTCTTAGCTGCCAAAATCGTAGTTTCAACATTATACTGTTCCTTTATCGAATCGTCTAGAATGATTACAACCTTGGCATTTTTTGCATTAGTTCGCATCAAATCAGAAACACTATAAATATCACCTGATCTTGTAACTATTCTCAAGTTTTTGGAATTAGAAATCTCCAAATCAATTATAGCTCTCATTTCTATATTGTCCATCCCATTGAAGCACAGGATTGTAGGCTTAGATTGATTTAAATTGGCGGTTCGAATTTCATCAAATATTTGAAAAATATTTGTATTCCATCCTATGATCACATAGTGATTAGAATCTATAATAGTGGATTTACCCTTGTTAAAATTAGCTATAAAGTTGGATACTTTGGCAGCCAAAAATGCAATAATAGTTCCAGAAAAAGCAACACTCAGCCCCCAATATAGAAAGTTAACTACTCGTTCACTAAAATTCTCACCATTACCTAAATTTATGATTTTTGTTAAACTATCCCACCACTGATCCAAGAAGCTTTTATCATTAACGATACCAATGACGTTCTTTACTCCTATCATAACTAAAGCAGATAGAATCGAAATTGCTAATAAAAAATAGACAAAATTGGATTTTCGAGCAATAAAATTCTCTAAATGGTACTTAATAAATGATTTCAAAATTTAAAAAATATAAAAGCTATGGGTTTCAAAAAAATTATTTCTTTTTTAAACTATACCTAATTTCGTAAAATAAATCCTGCTCTGATAAAGCAACAACGTCTAACCATGCATATGTATTAGAAAACGAACTTGTAGATTGCAATCCTAGATAGGAATATCCTGAGGCTGGTTTTTTGATTAATCCTACTCTGCTTTGTGTTGATAAAGCACTATTGTTGAGATCATAATTGAAAGCGGAACTGTGCTCATCACCACTATAATTAAGAAACTTTTTAATTTCTCTTTCTTTATCAAAGAAGAATACATTTAATGAATAATCTTCATCTTTTTTAGGAGGAAATAATCCATTTAAAATCTCCCTACTCAAACTGGATCCTGAACTGTTAGAATCCCAAAGGGGTAAGCCAAGGACATTTATCTTGCGTGAGCTTGTTTTTACTTTATCAAACAATTTCCCATCTTCTGGAAGTGAATAATCACGCCCTGATATTCTTAGGGTATAAATGAATTCTTTGGTGTTTTTGGGTATTTCAATAGGAACATACACTTTAGATTTTCCTGAAATTGAGATCACCCTAGATATTATAAGTTTTTTGGGTTCGTTGAAGACATTTTCATATCCAATTTTTTTTGTAGTGATACATCTTGGTGTCTTATTTTCTACCACCACGGAATCTCTCACAATCGTATACTGTTGCTTGTAATTTTCTACAGTAGCAGATTTTCTAAAAACTTCTAAATTAAAATAGGATTCTCTATAAAATTCAATTGCAATACTAAAAGGATTATCAAAATACACATCAAATTCATAATTTAAAGCTTGTGTGTTTTTAAAAGTCTTAACAGTGCGCCCACTTCGTTCCTCAGAGAGAGCAAAGGATTTTATTGGCACATCCGATTTAAAAGAAATTCTAATTGAATCGCCTGAGAGTCCATAAAAAGCCTCCTTAAAAGACGCTCCCTTTTTAATAAATATTGATTTTTTTGTTATTACAGGCTCAAAAACTAAATCTTCTTGTGTAATTTCTTGAGCTACTATCTTTTCTTCAAATTCAGATTCATTTGTGGCTGTATCTTCATTTGATTGTTTAGATGAGAAATTACAAGAAAAGAAAATTAAAAATATAATTGACGATAAATGGAAGTATGATTTTTTCAAAACTTTTAGTTATTTAAAGATTTTATCTTATCTAATAATTCTTGCTCAGAATTAGCTACATCTCCATCTTCAGCTGCCATTGTCTGTAAATTTTGGAATACTTCAGAGAATTTATCGCTGCTCGAGAATTTAATATCATCTGGCTCTAATTCAGGAAGCATTGAATCATCCATCATATTGAATAAATCTGTCTTTTCGACATGTGTAAACATATCCAATGAAGTTATTTTACTAGACAAGAACACCTTTTCTGAATCTTCAATCTTACCATCCGCTTTTGCTAATCTAATCATGAGTTTAATCTCTTTTTTGGTGTCTTCTTTCTGTTTGTATCCTTTAGACTTAAATAGTTTTCCAAAAAAGTTCCCAAGTTTTTTTCCCGTATCCTTTAAAGTTGAATTTTGGTTTTCAACTTCTCCATCAATAATCAATCTTGGGCTATTGAAAAAATCTAGAATCGTAACCTCTTGCTCCGTATTTGTAAGCATATGCTTGTATTGAACCTGAACACATGGGATTACTTGAAAGTATAATTCTTCTCTAACAACTTTATTTGTATATCCTTCAAAGTTGAAGTCAGATTCATTTTGAATTTGTTTTAATACATCTTCAACTATTTCATCATAATCTTTATGAAAAACGTCATTGAAATTTTTCAAAACAACTTCTTGTTGTACACTTTTATCAGCAAATTTTAGAACCGTGTCCTCTGTTACATTGACAAGCTCGTTATTATTGTTGAAAAGTTTGTCAACGCTTTTTTGCGAAATTTTTGTTTCTACATATGATATTTGTGCCATCTTACCCATTGCTTTACATTCTGGGCAATCGATTAGACCGTATCTGTTTTTATCTCCATAACATTTACCACAAACAATATTTTTATGACCAGTACACTCCGGACATGTCACTTTACCTTGAGCAGAGCAAGTATCACAAGGTACTTTTCCATTGGAACATTTATTACATCTAATTTCCCCTTTACCGGAACAATCTCCACACTTCTTTTTTACAATTCTTGAAGATCGACTTGAACTAGAAACAGCACTTAAAGTGTCCATTTTATCTACGACTTTTCCGTCTCCTCCACAATTACTACATCTCAATTTTTTACTCCCATTACATTTTCTGCAATCTAGCTTTTTATCTCCACCACATCCATCACAAATAATTTGTCCTTTTGCAGCACAATTTGTACATTTCCAAGTGTGCCTCCCTTCGCAATCAAAATCATCACACTGAATGTATTTTTCAGTATCACATGTATCACAATCCCATGAAGATGTACGATCAGATATATAATATAACGGTTGGTTGGATACAACTTGATCATTCTCAGCCTTAATCACATAATCAAAATCATCTGGAGATGCCAACTGGTCCTCTTCTGCCTCTATATTATAATTGGAACTTAAACTTTCTAATATTAATTCAGAATCAAATAGTTGCTTTGAATTTGCTTTGTTAGAAGCATTTTCAAAACTCTTAAAATTGTCTGCAATATTCCCATAAATTGGAAAGGTGATTTTTTTTGATAAACGATTCAAATAATTTGCAGTATAATTTACATAAATAAAATTTGTTCTTTTTACTTCAGCATTATCAGAAATAATCATCTTATTATAGTAAGTTGGATTTGATGATTTAATATATTCCTTAATTTCTTCTACTGAAATAGAGCTTAAATTGCTCTTAGCCTTGTCTCTCATGATAAATTGTCTAATGTTAAGTAAGTAAATTTAAACAAAAAATGTTTTATATTTGATAAAAATCAAAAATAATATGAGCTTTTGGAATTCATTTTTAAGAGAAACAGGTAAAAATTCAGGTAAATGGCTTAGCAACAAAATCTTCAAGGAAGGCTGGTCAACTCCTTACAGGTTCAACAAAAGACTAGATTCCATTGAACAAAAACAAAATCAAAGTCAGTTCTCAAAATCACATCCAACAAACACCCCTTTCAATGAAAATAAAGGCCAATCAAGCGAGGAGGTTTTTACTAAGAATGTGCAGAAAGACAACTTGGAAAAATTAACTATCGATATTTTAAATTTAAATATTCCTGACGAAAAACAAGAAATTATTGATGTCTTAGAATATCTTACAGGAATCTTACAATACCTGCAATGGAATACGGATAAAAAATCAAACTTAAAAAACAATATTTCAGATACATCCCTAAAAAAGTATGAAATAGCCTTGAACAGATTAAAACTACTATCTCATGACGATTATCTCTTTTTTAATCAGGAATTAAGAAAATTACAAAAGAAAAGATTTCGACAAAAATATCTTTTATTGATTGTTGTAGTCTTATTTTTTATAATCTTATACTGTTCTATTTTTTGGAATTTATTTTAATTTTCACCAACCTTGATTTAAACTAATGACAAAACGGGAATACATAATACGTCAGATAGCAAAAACAAATAAGAAAAATTACGAAAATTATGTTATTACACGAATTTATCATTTGTTAAACAGGATAGATGTCAAATTCATAACTCAACAGTATGTAAATCGCCCTGAGGGTCATGCTTTAACAGACATGTACTTCCCTCAGATAAAACTTCATGTTGAAATTGATGAACCATTTCACAAGAAGCAAATCGAGTTAGATATTCACCGAGAAACAGATATAATACAAGCAACAAATCATCATGTAAGTCGAATTAGAATTACCGAAGATTTAGATTCCATCAATTATCAAATTACAATTTTGATTGAACAAATAAGGGCTAAGATTAAAGTCTTGGAAAAAAGCAAACAATGGGAGTCATGGGATCTAGATAAGGAATTTAACCCAAATTATTTCCGTGAAAAGGGATATTTAGACGTTCAAGAAAATCCAGCTTTCAGAAAAATAGTTGATGCTTGTAATTGCTTAGGACAAAATTATAAAGCTGTACAGCAAGCCTGGTTTAAAAGTAAAATTTATCCGAAGCAATATTTATGGTTTCCTAAATTTTATGAAAACGAAGAGTGGGATAATCAAATCAGTAAAGATGGAACGGTAATAACAGAAAAATGTAAGGATTCTGAAAAATATGATGCTTGGTTTAAGGCTGTGACTTCTAATTTAGTAAAACGGATAACATTTCCAAGAAGTATAGATAACCTTGGGTTTAGGCTTTACAGATTTGCTGGAGTATTTGAAACGGATTTAGAATCATCCTCTTTAGAGAATGGAGTCGTTCATAGATTAAAAGAAACTAGAATAGAAATAATTCCAAACCCTCCCCAAAATAGTTCGACTTCACTCCCTTTGGCTCCACGATGAAGCGACCTGGCGCAACCCAGGATTAAAATAAGAAAATCTGCTCAAGCAAGCTTGGCAGATTTTTAGTTTTAAGACCTCTTGACTGCAAGGACAATTTGCTATATTTCCTAAAAGGGAGGTAAGAGAAAAACCGAAAGGCATTCTCGATTCCCCAATTATTAACCGACAAATATTGAAGATTTTATTTATTAATTTTCTAGAATCATCAGAGTTTGTGAGTTATTTTCTAAAAGTGAAATTAGGCTAATAATGGTTTACTAGAATTATTTAGCCCTTTTTATTTAAAATAATTTATATTATCTTTGTTAATAGTCATAATTCAAAATAGATAACCAACAAAAAAATAAGATGCACTCACAATCACACTATTATAAAGAACAGATAGAAAACAGAAAAAGAGAAATAGAATCAATAAAAAGGTATGAAATTGAGCGAGAAAAAAAAAGCATTGAACAGGAAAAAAAAAGAATAGAGGACGATAAAAAGAGAATTCTATCTTACAGAGAAAGAAAAAAAAGAAGATCTGAATACTTTTCAGACAGATTAAAAAGTGCTTCAAGCTCTAATAAACAAGGGTTGAGGGATTCCAAAAAACGAGAAATGGAAAGCATAAATAGAGATATTGATGGTGAAAAAAAAAGAATACAGGATAAAAAAAATAATATCCAAAGATATAAAGATTTAATTACGAGACATAAGGAGAAAATATCTTCAAAAAAAGAACAAATAAAGACTATTAAAGAGTCATTAAAAAAAATAAGGTGAAATGAGAAATTCTAAGATTTTTAGAATTAGTTAAACTCCAAGACCCCTGTAGAAAACAAAACCACATAAATAATCACAAACATAATAGCCAAAAATATTATTAATTTTTTTTTCTTCTTCTCATCACTTTTTACTTTGGCGATTTTATTTTCAAAAAAAACTGCATCTGAAGGCGAAAGCTCTTTTAAAATATGAACGGCCATCATATATTTTTCTTGAGCCGCTTGTTTAATATTATCTTTTAAATCTTGACTAACTCCAAGTGCAATTTTTTGAACTCCATCATCACTTATAAATGGTGTTAAATCAGTAAGGTATTTGATTAATTCGTCCTTTGAAGACGGAATTTCAGACATCGATATACCATGATATATTGAGGTAGCAGTGGCATTCCTTTCGCCTTTCTCCATTTGTTCATAACTTCCGTGTGATGAAGAACTTTTACTTAAATCAGAAATCGCAGATCCAAAACGAACAGCTTTACCTATATATCCACCTTTATTAGACTTATACCTTTTATCAAGGCCTCCACTTTTTTTTGTTGGACCAAATAATCCCATTTAATATATTTTATCAAAAATACAAAAAATATACAAACCAAGAATTTGTGGCTTTTAATACTTTAGTTTAATAAATAATAAGTGTTATATTACAATCATGTTTAAAAAGAGTTTATTTAAGGAACTTGGTAAGAATACTGGAAAATGGATTAGTAACAAAGTCTTTGGAGACAGTTGGTCCACACCCTATCGCTTTTTACGCTCGCAACAAAAAGTTGAAAAGGATACGCTCAAGCTTGAAAAAGAAATTGAAAAGCAACAAGCATACAACCAACTAGAACTAAAAAAATTAGAAAACTTATTTGCCCAAAGCAGAAACTTTCATAAAAAGAAAAATGAAATCATTGCGTTAACATTACCAGAAAATAAAGAAGATTTATTAACTTTTGCAAACTTCTTATTGTCCAATGTGTACGGATCAGGCTGGGATTGGGATGACGAAAAAGAACACCTAAATGCACTTAGCGATGTATGTCTTATCAAGTTAGAACAATGTGTAATGAAATTTAAAGCAATTGAAGCTATTTTCGAGTACATGTATGTTCAAAAGGAAATTAAAAAGTTAAGACGAAAACGTTTTCTTGAAAAACATGGAATGTCTTTTTTTGTTTTGTTTATTTTTTTAACCCTAATAATGATTAATTACTTAATAGGAAACTTTGATGATTTCTAGTTTTAAATAAAATACAACCAAAACAAAGCCCGCCAATATATAATTGCTATGCAAATGACTGTAGACCAAATAAAAAAATACGCTCAAAAACTAAGTAAACTTTTAAGTAGAAGTTTATCAAACAACCAATTATCAGATAAAGAAACTAAAAAATATACTGAGTATAGCTATAAAGATGCACCACGAAGTGAATCTCATCAAATAGTAACAGTAGGTATACAACATAGTGAAACCTAATGAGATATAAAAAATATTTACTACATTTATGTGATTTATTAAATTTGATGTGAAGACTTACATTAATAACTGTTTATGATGTTTCTAGAAAAATTAAGAGCTATAATAGAAGATACCTCAACAGTAAAGGGAAAAATATTTGACTATTTTATTCAGGCATTAATTTTGTTGTCACTCTTAGCGTTTACAATTGAGACTTTCCCAGACAACTCTAAAGTTACTATTGAGCTACTCAATACTTTTGAATTCTTGTGTGTTATAATATTTTCGATAGAATATTTATTAAGAGTTATTGTTTCAAAAAAACCCTTAAAATACATATTTAGCTTTTATGGGGTCATTGATTTTCTTGCTATTTTTCCGTTTTATCTAAAAAGTATATATGATTTAAGAGCACTCAGAGCATTTAGAATATTTAGAATATTTAGAGCTTTAAAATTAATTCGATATAATAGAGCTTTAAATAGATTTAATATTGCTTCAAAAATAGTTAAGGAGGAGCTTATTCTATTTTTAATCCTAACTAGTATATTTGTGTTTATAGCATCTGCTGGAATTTACTTTTTTGAAAATGAGGCTCAACCTGAAAATTTTAGTTCTGTGTTTCATAGTGGCTGGTGGGCAATTGTTACTTTAACTACAGTTGGTTACGGAGATGTTTATCCAATTACTGTAGGAGGCAAAATATTTACCACCTTTATTGTTCTAATTGGCGTTGGTATTGTCACTATTCCTGCGGGTCTAGTTGCAAGTGCTTTGTCAAAAGCAAGAGAAATTGAAGCTAAAGAAATTAAAAATAAATAATAATTTAAAAACGAAATATTATGAATTTAAAAAATGAAAAAACAGAAATACCCTGTCCAGGAGGAGGAAGAGCTATTAAAACTACTTACGGGGATTTAGCAAGAAAAAGTTCTTTAAAATCAAGTAAAGGTCATGAATATAAGTTTAAATCAAGTGATCAAAGCAAACTTAAAAGAGCTATGGATAAATTAGAAAGATTACAAAAAGATTTTGAAAGGGATATAGAAAGAGCACAAAAAGAATTTGGCGAAAGTTTAAATGATGTAATTGGCAATGCTGATTTAGTGCTTAAAAAATAATTATGGCATCAATCACAGACAAACCCATAGTAAACCTTGAACAAGACTCGTTAAATATTCAAAAATATGCTAATTCTCTTTCTAAATTTATAAGAAATAGTGATACACCAATAACTATAGGGCTTCAAGGTGAGTGGGGAACGGGAAAAACTTCCTTAATGTCTTTACTTCTTGAAAACTTTAATGAGGATGGAAAGGAAAGAGAAATTGCTACTTCCTGGGTTAATACCTGGGAGTATAGTTTATTTAAAGGAGCAAGCGAGACAACTCCAGCAGTACTAAGTGGAATGCTGGAAAAATTAAGAGATGAAAATAGCGATATCTGGACCATTAAAGATATAGCGGCAGACAAGGTTAAAAAAGCTACAAAATTTTTAAGTGGCCTTGCCAACCAAGTTATAGCAAACCAGACGGGGGTTAATGTCAAAGAAGCTGCAAGAGATTCCTCCACAGAAAAAAATGTAGCTCATATTGTAGAAATAAAAAACCTCATTGCCTCCATCATCAATGAATTGATTGAACATAGTAAAAACAAAATTAAAAAAGTAGTTTTTTTTGTTGATGATTTAGACAGAATTCCTCCCACTGATGCGGTTGAAGTTTTAGAGTCACTTAAAAATATTTTTGATATTCCTAACTGTGTTTTTATACTTGCCATAGATTACGATGTAGTTGTCAAAGGACTCGAAGGTAAATTTGGTAAAAAAACAAAAGAAAATGAAAGAGAATTTAGATCATTTTTTGATAAAATCATACAAGTTCCCTTTACTATGCCAGTTGGCGCTTATGACATTACTACTTTTTTAAAAACAAAATTAAAAGATTTAGGTGTTGAACAAGTATTTATTGAAGCTAGTATTGGTCAAATAACAAAAATAGTTAGATATACTATTGGTAATAACCCAAGAAGTCTTAAAAGGTACTTAAATACTTTTAGTCTCATCAATCAAATTATGGATGATGATGAGGACAGTGAAAAAGATAACAATAATATTATTTTACTTTTTGCTGTATTAGGAATCCAAGTTTCTTATCCTCAAATTTTTAGACTATTAACTCAAAATCCAGATTATTTAGGTTGGGATGAAAAAGATGGAAACAAAATAGGATTAGACTTAAGTAAAACAAAAGAGAATATTGAAAATGTAGGGGAAAACGAATTTACCGACGAAACCTGGGAACAAATTATTTGGGGATTTTGCCAAGAAGATCCTTATTTGAAAGTAAAGTGTTTTAATATTTTAGAGTTGTTTAATTTTTTAAGAGAACTGTCTTGTAAAAATGATTTAAATGAAGAATGGAATGAGAAATTAAAAGAGGATGTTACTAAATACGACGAACTAAAAGAAAAATTATATGAAAGGCTAAGCTCGGTTTTAGAATTTGCAGCCATTACAAATGTTGACGATGATATTGAAGTAAAATCCATAACAACTAAAGGTAATGTAGTCTATTTTGATGGGTTTGATGGGTGGATTCAAGAAATGAGAAATGGGCAAGAAAAAAATAAACAACTTGGTGTTGTTGGGCGCAAGGCAATTGAATTGTCAAGTGAAATGGTGGATTGCTTAAAATATTGGTGTGATTATTTTCAGTCTGAAGGGCATGATTTAACTTATACTGCTACCGGAGGTTGCACCATAAAATATAAAAAGAAAAAAATTATAAATTTAGGTATTATCGATTTAAAAGGTGAAAAACCTAAAATTGCTTTTAATGTTCTTAGAGCCTCTGAAAGAGATTATTACAGACCGTTAATTGATGGGCTTGAATCTTCTAATATCAGAAGATATGCGCCATTAGAAGGACAATTTACACCACAATACAGAGAGATGTTTAAATTAATAGGACATATTAAAGGAGTTGAATCTAAAAAATCTGAATTGAAAAGTATATTTAAAAAAGCTGTTGAAACAATTGATAATGATAAAAGATTAAAGGTAAATATGGAAAATCATCATATACTAGAAGATATATTCAATGGAACCTATAATGCTTAATAAGCTTGATGTATTACTATGGCTGAATATATAAATATAAATGGTGAGGTTTATACCTTTACTAAACAAGGAATAGATAAGGTCCTAATGGAAGGTAAATTTGAATACCATAGAGTTGGTGGTGAACCAGATGATATAGAATATATAAATCCAAGCGGTGGCCCTTTTATTAAAAAAGGTCAAATGCTATCTCATATTATTCATGATACTGATTTTAATGTTATAGTAGAATCATTTGAAAGTTTAGATATTGGTTATATTATTAATATCAGAGAAAATGAAGTAGACCCAGATGATTTTTCACATCTGGAAGATAGAGATATTATCGGAGGAATTATTTAAACAAAAGATAAAGGATTGTAATCAGCTATCGCTTTGGATTTAAAATAATTCCAAATCCTCCCCAAAATAGTTCGACTTCACTCCTATGGGCTCCAAATATTATTCTTGGAAATAACTTATTATTCTTGAAGATAATTTCTTGTTAATTCCTCCAAATCTTTATTGAAATAGTGTGACCTAACACTCTTTGGCTCACAATTAGTAATTTTCTTAAATCTTAATTTTATCATATCTTTCAGATAGAAAATGCTGAAAAATAAACTTTATTTTTTCATTTTCTTTTTCATCTGACTTAATAGCATCCGATTTAGATCTTTTATCAGGTCTTTCACTAAGCAAGCGGTATATATAACTATCTGAAGTAAATACAATATCGTCAATACACTCTTCAACATGATCGGCCATCTTTTTATGAATTTCGATAATTTTTGTATTCTTCATAATTCTATTAAAAATAATAGCTATATTCAATTGAGCAAGAAACATTTTTAATTTCTTATTTAATAATTCTAAACATAAATCCTCATCATTAAATTTTAGGGAATAGGCACCTAACATGTAATCTAAATTTTTGGATTTTTTTCTTAAAAAATACTCCTTGAAAAGAATGGTTATATCAACTATTTCTCCGTACATTTTAATGATTGGATCTTCTTTCTCATCAGATATAGAATTTTTAATTTGTAATTTATTAATGCCTTTGCTAGATGTAGAGTTTAATTCTTTAGGTTTTATGTTATTATCTTTTGGAGATTTTTTTTGAGTTTTGGAATGAATTTTAGTTTCAACTTGTTTTTTAAAATCTTTAATCTGAATATCAAGAATTTCTCCTTTTTTTAATAATTTCGAAATGTTCTTTGAGCCCCATTGATTAGATACTAAGTATTTTACATTGTCAGAGCTAATTAAAGCTTCTTCATGAAATCTCTTAGTGTCGTATTCTTCAGATTTTTTTCTAATAAACCCCTTGGATCCCTGAACTTCATCTGGAAATATTTCCTTTATTTTTTTAAAAGTTGGTTTGTTATCTGTGTTGTAAGATCTAACTATTTCTAATGCCAAAGCCCTCTTAGAAAGCGGTTTAGAATTGTTATTTACTATGTATTTTGTGTAATCTCTAGCCATTTAAGTTATTTTAGATTAAGTCTGTTGTTTTAAGTGTACATTCTCCATTAATTTATTTATTCTTTTTAGCCTGCCCAAGTACCTGAGAAATTACTACGATAAACAAACTTAAATTTAAGTATTAAAAATAACATATTTGGTACATATAAATTATTTATTTTAATTAGTTATAATAACTAAATCTTCCCAAAAATAGTTGGATTTTACTCCCCTCTGCTCCATTTTTTATTATGGGAAAAGTTCATTAATTTCGTTGTATATAAGATTTGATAAATTATGAAAATAAAATTAATTATATTATCAATAACAACACTTTCAATATCATTTGGGTTTGGACAAGTCCAACAAAATTCAATTCCAAAAAAAGTAGGTGTACCTTCAACTGCTATTTCAGTTTTACCAAATAAAGGATTTTCTCCTCAATCTGCTTTTTTATTGATGGAACTTGACAAACTAAAAAATGAGAACAAAAAGATTCAAAAATCAGATTCCCTTTTGATTAATAAATACAGCCTTTTCTTTATTGGAAATGAGCCTTTTGTCAACTCATTCTTAATTCTTTCGGACGAATTTGACAAATCAGAATTAGAAAGTAAAGGCGGTTTTATAAACTCAACAATTAAAAATATTATAACTGCAAGTATTCCAGTAAACAAATTGAATGAAGTAATTGAACTTAATGGTATTATATATGTTCAAATTTCTGAAAAAGGAGGACTTAGTATGGATAATGCAAGAGCTTCCACTAGGGTAGACTGGGTGCATCAAGGAAATGAATTACCGCAAGCTTATTTTGGCACTGGTGTTGTTGTTGGAATAATTGATGGTGGCTTCGATTACACGCATCCAAACTTTTATGATGAAACAGGTTCTAACAACTACAGAGTAAAAAGAGTATGGGACCAAAATGCAACAAGTGGAACTCCGCCGAGTGGATTTTCTTATGGAAAAGAACTTAAAACGCAAACTGAAATTTTAAATGCCATTGCTGATACGGCAAACTTATCTCATGGAACACATGTTGCAGGAATTGCAGCAGGAGCTGGTGGTGGTGAAAATACAACCCTAATGGGAGTAGCTCCTCAAAGCGAATTAGTATTTGTTTCAACAACTGCGACTGATACTACAATAATCGATGGCATTAATTATATATTTAGCTATGCCACTTCCATGAATAAACCCTGTGTAATAAATTTGAGTTTAGGTAAACACATTGGGCCACATGACGGAATGTCTGTGTTAGATCAGTATTATGATCTTCTTGTTGGTCCTGGCAAACTTCTTGTTGGAGCAGCCGGTAATGAAGGCAATGATCCTTTGCACATTAGTAAAACATATACCTCTTTAGACAATACTTTATACTCATTTGTGAATTTTAAAGATTCCTCTAATCCAACAAATGGACAAACCACAATTGATATTTGGGGAGATCCAAATCAAAATTATGAGGTTGCAGTAAATATATACAATACAAACACAAATTCTTTTGAAGACTGGACACCATATGTTCAAGCAAACTCCAATAACACATATAGTTACATATTAGACGATGATGATATTCTTGTTCCTGATTCTTGCAATGTAGTAATTGGGGCTAATCAATACCCTTTAAATAACAAGCATAATGTGCAAGTAATAATTGATAATTCTGCGCAAGACGATGACTATAAATGGGCAATGATTGAAATACGTGCTACAAACGGTCAAACTAAAATGTGGGCTTGCGATATACATACTAATCCAGGAAAAGTATGGTTCACTAATGAAGGGAAGGGTTTCCCTTGGGTAAGTGGATTAACAAGTTCGACTGTAGGCGAAATAGGTGGAACAGGAAATAGCATAATTTCGGTCGGATCATATACTTCAAAAAATTCGTGGACAGGTTTAAACAATGTAACCTACTACGATACCTCAACTCAAATTGGTGAAATTGCTCTCTCCTCTAGCGTGGGACCGACTGCTGACAACAGAACAAAACCAGACATAACTGCTCCAGGAAATCATATTGCATCGTCTGTTAATCGCTATGATATTAATTATACTTCAACATCACCTGAAACAGTTTCAGAAGTTATTAATGGAACAAATACTTATTATTTTGGCCTGAAATCTGGTACTTCCATGGCAAGCCCAATGGTTACAGGGATATTAGCTCTTTGGCTTGAAGCATATCCAAATTTAACACACACACAAGCATTACAATTATTGAAGGTGAGTGCTGAGACAGATTCTTTCACAGGAACCATTCCATCGACAGGAAACAATACTTGGGGCTGGGGTAAGGTCGATGCTCATGGAGGGCTTCTTGAACTTATTAATACTTTGAACGTTGATGAAATTGATAAAGTTGAAATTGTAAGAATATACCCAAACCCAACAAATTCTATTATTAATATAGATTCAAAAATAAGATTTGACCAAGCTCAGATTTACAGTGTATTAGGTCAGAAAATTTTCTCAAAAAAACTGGATTTAAATCAAATAATAGATTTGAGTGAATTGAGTGCAGGCTTTTACAATTTGATATTAAAAAATAGTGACCAAATTCAAAGTGTAAAGATTTTAAAAGAATAATAACTGAACTAGAGAATACGAACTTTAAAATTTAGTTTTAATTATTTCAAAAAAGTAATTTTTAAATAATAAATGCTTTCAAATCCCCCCCAAAATAGTTCGACTTCACTCCCTTTGGCTCCACTTTTTATTCTCAAGAATAACTCTTTATTTATGGGAATACTTATTTAATTATATTTGAGCTTTGTTAACAACGCTAATTAAAATTCCGAAACTGAATGTATAAAACAATATTTGAGATTACCAAAATGGATTGTCCGTCCGAGGAAAATCTAATCCGAATGAAATTGGAAGGTATTTCAAGTATTGCGAATTTGGTTTTTGACATACCAAATCGAAAATTGACCGTCTTTTACAACGGAGAAATTGATAAAATCGAAAAGTCCGTTTTCGAACTGAATTTAGGGGGAAAGAAAATCTCGACTGAACAAACCGACAAAACAGAGTTTAGTGAAAATTCAAATCAGAAAAAACTACTCTGGACAGTTCTCGGAATAAATTTCACTTTTTTCCTAATCGAAATGACAACTGGAATAATCTCAAAATCAATGGGATTAGTTGCCGACAGTTTGGATATGCTTGCCGACAGCTTTGTATACGGAATTAGTTTGTTTGCGGTTGGCGGAACTTTGACAAGAAAAAAACAAATTGCAAAACTCGCTGGATATTTTCAAATAACACTTGCAATTATTGGATTTATAGAAGTATTGAGAAGATTTTTTGGAGATGAAAAACTTCCCGACTTTTGGACAATGATTATTATTTCGATTTTTGCACTTATTGCAAACGGAATTTGTCTATATATTTTACAAAACTCAAAAAGTAAAAAAGAAGCTCATATGAAAGCAAGTATGATTTTCACTTCTAACGATGTGATTATTAATTTAGGAATAATAGTGGCTGGGCTTTTGGTAAATTGGCTGAATTCAAGCAAACCTGATTTGATTATCGGAACAATCGTTTTTGTATTGGTAATTCAAGGAGCATTTCGAATACTAAAGTTGAGTAAATAAAAATTAAATACTAATCAAACAATTGCATAAAAACTCCTACTCAATCCAATTCAAATTAATCAAATCCTCTACAAAATAGTTCGACTTTACTCCCTTTGACTCCTGGATTAAGTGATGTCTGACTTAAAATTAGATTATTAATGACTTAGTATTATTTTCTTTGTTTTAGAAAACGTTGGTGTCGTCATTTTACAAAAATACAAACCGCTTGAAAATTTAGATAAATTAAAACTCATCTCATGCTTACCAGCGGACTTGGACTCATCGACTAGACTCAATAATTTTTTACCATTAATGTTAAAAACCTCTATTTTAACCTGTGTTTCTTTTGATAAGGTATATTCAATTTGAGTAGTCCAATTTGAAGCACCCAAATAGCGTTGGTAAAAATTAAATTCATTCGATTTTGTTGGTTCATTAATATTTAAAGAAGAGATATTAAGGAGGTCAAACATTTCTGATTTATGCCATTCTAACAATGATGTTGTAGCGTCATCTAAATCGGTAACCGCTAAATTATTCCATTCGTTTGGGTCGTTTAAATGATCGTAAAATTCTTCTTCACCGTCACTAGTAAGTGTATATCGATAACGACTTGAACGTACAGAATGATGATTTTCAGCTATTGGAGATGGTGTATTGTCAGCAGGATTAATATTTCCATGAAGATGATTCAAAGCTACAGGAGGGCCGTTCCATGTACCGTTTATTGGATTTTCCAAAAATGGTCTCATGCTATATCCATCTAAAAGGTACCCATTCCCTCCAATATTTGGATTTTCTGGTAAAGCAGATAAATCGATTAACGTAGGATAAATATCTATAAGAGACACTGGATGCGCCACTTTTTCGCCTGCGACTGAAACTCCTGGTGCGTAAACGACTAATGGAACACGGGTAGATTCTTCCCAAATGGTTGTTTTTGATAGGAAATTTTTTTCTCCCATATGATACCCATGATCTGCTGTAAATATTACAATGGTGTTGTCGGCATATTGGCTGTTCTCTAGACTATCAAGAATTACACCTACCTGATGGTCTACAAATGCAACACAAGCCAAATAGGATTGAACCCATTTTTTCCACCACATTTCACTACCAATATCCGTTTCTGCTGAATCCTCAAGAAATCGCGTAAGTGCGGAACTCTGAAAATTATTTTCCCATAAAATAGAAGGGGTGTCATTTAAATCGTTTTCTAAATAAGGAGGTAAGATTATTGTTTCTAATGGAAACATATCAAAGAATTCTTTAGGGGCATATCGTGGTGTATGAGGACGGTTCATCCCTGCTACAATAAAAAATGGGTCGTCATGAGTTTCATTTAACTTTTCGGAGACCCATAAAGCTGTAATTTCGTCGGGCATTAACTCCCTATCCATTTCGCTTTCATATTGAAAATCCCAAGGTTCTTCCCAGTCCTTCATCCATCCAGTGAAATCACCAACAGTTGGAATCTCACTCAAAGGTGCGAATCCGCCCCACTTACTATCTCTAATATTTGGCGGCATAATGGAATGTCCAAAAGCTTGCGGTTTCCCCCAACTATGCATTGTAGAACCATCCCATGGAAAAGGACCAAAACTTGATGGTCCACCATCCAACGGCTGATTAAAAACACTATTATCTTCATGGCCATTATGAAAGACTTTTCCGCTTCCATACAACTTATATCCATTGTTACTGTAATGTTCCATGATGGTTATCGCATCTGTCATCATTGGAAAATTACGCCATCTATTTTGTTGTTGGTTGTGACCATAATATCCAGTTTTACTTGGATACATTCCTGTCCAAAGACTGGCTCTAGACGGTGCGCAAATTGGCGCATTAGCATGGGCATTTGTAAATTGTACCCCCATATCAATTAGTCTATTAATATTTGGTGTTTGCGCTTGTGCGTGCCCTCCCATTCCCTCAACAGAATCATTTAAATCATCACTGATTATAATAATCACATTGGTCACATCATTTTGACCATAGAGAGAAATACTTATTAAAAGGGATGTGACACATGCTGATATAAATTTGATGTATTTTATTTTAATCGCAGAATTTATACCCATTTAGTGTTGTTTTTTTGAAAAAATTAAATCTATTGATGATCTCACCTTTTGTTGGAAAATTTAAATTGAGTTTCAATTGGAACGTCATAAAGACCTTCTAATTCATTGATGTTTTTTAAATAAAATTTAGTTTCTGGAGGCAAGCTGATATTCATCCAAAATTGCTCATCGTAAGGTATTTTATACAATGTCATATCTTGTTGAAGCGATTCATTTTCTAGTTTGATTTTACTGTCTCCATCTTCTAAATCCAAAACAAAAATTTCATGTCGGTATGATATAGGGATGTATTTCCTTTCCTTTTTACCCGCCTGTCGCATTGCTCTTTTGACGTGGTCAGGGGTTTTAACAGCTCCCTCCCATTGACGTTTGTGGTAACTTAAATATAGTTTGCCTTGGTTGTTGTTTTTGTAGATATAAAGTGCATTTAAACTTTTCCCAACATTCATTGAAATCGTATTCTTTTCAATCTTATATATTTTTGAAGATTCAAAGCCAATGTAGAACGTTATACTATTGCCATTTTGTTGAGTTCCTTGCACTACAAGAACGTCTTCTCCTTCGTAAAATGTATCTTCAATCTTTTTCCAATTGTAGGACCCGATTGAGGGACCATTTCGAAGGGGGTTGTTGAGTGCCATGAATTGTAGGGCGTGGCGATCTTGTTCGTTTTTTATAAATCTATAATCTGACGAGGTGCGGCTTTGAAGCACATCAAAAGCATGGATGTAAGAAGAAGGTCCACGGTCTAAAACATCGATATATTGCTCTATAAAATAACGACAAATTTTATCCTCCACAGACCAGCGTCGGTACAGTATGCCTAACTTATGTTTTCGACTAAGTGTATTCTCCTTTAGTTTTTTGAATGCATTTTTGACAATGTTCTTTGGACTTTCAATTGAAACCTCATTTAGTTCTGTGATTTTTTCTTTTAAGATGAAGGTTTTATCTTTTAGTGCGATAAAATTTTGTACGGTAATTTCAAACGGTTCAAAGCCAATTGATGAAATTTCTATGACATCTGAAAGTTCATTATTTGAGATATAAAACTTAAAGGTTCCTTCCTCTGTGGAGCTTATTCCAATATTTTTTTTTAAAATTCCAACAGATGCATATGGAATAGGATAATCATATTCGTCATAAACAACTCCTTCAATACTGATTCTGTTTTGAGCAGTTATAATGCATGGTTGAAAAAAAACAACCACTAAACAAATTAATTTTATGTGTGAAGAAAGAAAGTTCATTATTTAAAAACGTTTTAAAAATTCCCAAATTGGAGAATAAAAATTAGGTGTACTAGGCTGATTTAAATTATGTCCTCCATTTACTACACTATGCGAGCGAACTTCTTTTCCCGAGTCACAATCTGTATATATCATAATTTCATCCTCACCAAGCATTTCCACAATAGGCTCTGTGAAGCAATTAAAAGTAGTTGCCCAACTAAGAGCACTGTCAGATGCACTTAAAAAATTATGACCCACAAAAGAAATACCACCATTGTATGGAATAATATTATCTGCCGTCCCATTCATTTGGTAAACGGACACTGGGGAAGTTGAAGGATTGGGTGTGGTCCCAACAATTAATTGACTTGCAAGAGCTGCAATGGCGCTGAAATGAGATGTTTCAATTGCCAATTTATTGATTAAAGCAGAGCCATTAGAATTACCAATACCATAAACCTTAGACGCATCAAAAAATGAATATGTTTCTAGCTTGAGCATAATTTGATTAAAGAAATAAACCTCATCAGCGGATGAGGCCTCTGCACCTAAATTCCAAGAATTTAAATACCCTTGTGGATATACCCCAACGAATTCACCAGCATCTACAAATTGTGATAACTTGGAAAACCAGTAATTGTTTTGACCCCCATTACCATGAAATGCAATCACCACAGGATAGGATTCAGTTGAGTCAAAATTTTCCGGTAAATGTAAAAGTACTTCTCTCTGAACCTGAACCCCATCAATAGTCTGTGGAACAAAAAATACGTCCTCTTGAACAGGGATGCTTTCATCTTGAGTTGAGGAAGAATTACTGTCAGATGCACTGCAACAAATGAATAAAATTATAAAAGGTATTAAGTTAAATAGTTTCATGATTTTTTTTAATTACCCCGTAAAGTAGCATAAAATCCCAATGACTATGAACACTAGAACAACTGATAGAATTACATCAATTTTATCATAACTATCCTTTTGAGCTTGTTTTTGTTCTTTAGTTAAAGTCCCGTAAGATAAACCTACTATTGCTTTATAGTCAGGAGCGTTGGTAAGTAGGCTTGTTGAAATACATAGTACAACCGAAAAAACAAACATAAAAATAGCCATGTGTGCAAAGTTGATTGTTGCAAAACTGTACAACATAGTGTCAACAACCTCATCGGATATAATTTGAGGTTGATAATAAATTTCTGAGCCCAGTCTCAAAACTAAAAGCACTAAACCAGCCAAAAGAGTCGTTATTGCAGCAGATGAGTTGACACGTTTCCAAATAATTCCCAATAAAAATACAGCTGTAACTGGAGGCGCAATATAAGATTGTACATTTTGTAAATACTGGTACATCACTCCACCGCCAATTTTTTCCATAATTGGAATCCAAATAATTCCCAAAACCACAATAAACCCTGTTGCTATTTTTCCAATTTTAAGGAGATATTTCTCTGATTTATTAGGTTTTAATTTTTTATAAATATCAATAGTAAAAATTGTAGAACAGGAATTAAAAACCGAGGCTAATGAACTCATCAAAGCTGCCATAAGCCCCCCTGCGACCAACCCTTTTAACCCAACCGGAAGCAAGGTTTTGACAAGCATTGGAAAAGCACGATCTGCTTTTTCAACAGAAAATACTTCAGGATTTTGAATTGATAATGCAAAGGCAATAATACCCGGTACCAAGAAAATTAAGATTGGTAATAGTTTTAGATAAGCTCCAAAAATAGCCCCTCTCCTACCAATTTTAATGTTATTGGCAGCTAAAGTCCTCTGAACAATATACTGATCGGTACACCAATACCAAATTCCAACAATTGTTCCACCGATTAAAAGCCCTGTCCATGGAAAATCTGGATCGGACATAGGACGCCACATATTAAAGTGGTCGGGACTCACAGCAATCACTGTTTCACGTAATTGTCCCCAACCTCCTACTTCTTGCAGCCCTAAATAAGTTATAATTAATGAGCCTAAAATAAGTACAACCGTTTGAAATGTTTCCGTATAAATAACAGCTTTCATTCCTCCAATAACAGTGTATATTCCTGTAAAAACAACAATACCAATGGCACCATACCAAAATGGAATTCCCAACAGTTCGGATACAACGATTCCACCCGCATAAATAGTCACTGAAACTTTGGTAAGCACATAAGCTACTAAAGAAAATATGGATAAAAACCAACGCGAGCGACTGTCAAATCGTTTTTCTAAAAACTCAGGCATTGTAAAAGCACCACTTCTTATATAAAATGGTAAAAATAACCAGCCTAACAATAAAACAATCCAAGCATGTAGTTCGTAGTGTGCCATTGGAGTACCAGATTCAAAACCAGTACCAGCCAGACCAACAACATGTTCTGAACCAATATTAGAGGCAAATATAGAGGCCCCAATTACAAACCAACCCACATTTCTTCCTGCCAAGAAATAGTCTTCTGTGTTTTTATTTTTTTGAAGTACCACCCAAACAGCTACTGCAATAAGTGCTAAAAAATAAACACTCAAAACAACCCAATCTAGTTTCTCTAAAACAGATGATGACGATAAGGCTAGGTAGTACATAATTCTATATTTAAGTAATTATATGTATTGGTTGATGATATTTTCAAAGAGTTCTTGTTTTCCACTTTGTGGAGAAATCTCACCGTTTTCAACTGCAATTTGATACAAGTCTTGAAGGTTTAGTGATCCTGATTCAAATGCACCACCCTTTCCACTATCAAAAGAAGCGTAGCGTTCTTTTCTTAGCTTTTTATATGGTGAGGATGAAATAATATTATCCGCCGTAATTAAAGCACGTGCAAAAGTATCAGCACCACCAATATGCGCTAAGAAAACATCTTCCATATCTGTTGAATTTCTTCTTATTTTAGCATCAAAATTAATTCCACCACCTTGCAACCCTCCAGCTTCTAGAAATACTAACATGGCTTCTGTTGTTTCTTGAATGTTATTAGGAAATTGATCCGTATCCCAACCATTTTGATAATCCCCTCGATTGGCATCAATACTGCCCATCATATTGGCTTTTGCAGCTACTGCCAATTCATGCTGCATCGTGTGTTGAGCAAGTGTGGCATGGTTCACTTCAATATTTAATTTAAAATCTTTATCCAATCCGTATTCTTTCAAAAATCCAATCGCTGTTGCCGAATCAAAATCATACTGATGTTTCATAGGTTCCATGGGTTTCGGCTCAATAAAAAAGGTGCCTTTAAATCCTTGAGATCTTGCATAATCTCTTGCCATGGTTAAAAATCGTCCCATATGATCCAATTCGCGCCCCATATCAGTATTTAATAGTGACATATAACCTTCTCGTCCTCCCCAAAAAACATAGTTCTCTCCGTTTAGAGCCATGGTAGCATCTAAAGCCATTTTAACCTGAGCACCTGCTCGAGCGACCACATCAAAATTTGGATTGGTTGATGCACCGTTCATAAACCTTGGGTTGGAAAAACAATTAGACGTACCCCAAAGAAGTTTCACTCCCGAGTCTTGTTGTTTTTGCTTAATGTATTCTACAATTGTAGAAAGGCGTTTTTCAGATTCAGACAAAGTGTCGGCCTCTGCAATTAAATCATAATCATGAAAACAAAAATAATCGAAGCCCATTTTGGTTATGAATTCAAACGCTGCGTCTGCTTTATCTATAGCCGCTTGGATAGGGTCTGAAGACTGATCCCATGGAAAGTTTTGCGTTCCTGGACCAAACGGATCTGATCCTTGTCCGCAGAATGTGTGCCAATAAGCAATGGCAAATTTAAAGTGCTCGCGCATCGTTTTTCCAGCAACCACACGTTCAGGGTCGTAATATTTAAAAGCTAAAGGATTATCCGATTCTTTGCCTTCATAACGAATGGTATCAATTCCATTGTAGTACTCTTTGTTTCCAGTCAGTATCATTGTTTAATTTTTAATTTGTTTTTCTAATTCTTTTTTCCATTTATTGTAGGCTTCAAGATAAGGGGTATTATTTTCAATAGGCTTGTAGGTCATCACATGATCATTATTTGTGATGTTATCTCCAAAAAGATCAAAATTTTTATCGGTTAACCCTGCAGCCCGGGCGGCTCCTACAGCACCAGTAGTATTGTATATTTCAATTTCATAACCAATCAAGGTGGCCAGTGTTTTGGCAAAGATTTCGGAACGAAAAAGATTATCATTTCCTGCTCTTATGACCTTAACTTTGGCGTTATCATTTTTTAGAATTTCCATTCCATATACAAATGAAAAAGCAATTCCTTCCAAGGCTGCTCTGAACAAATGTGCTTTATCGTGTTGATTTAAATTAATATTACAAAATTGCGTACCAACATTTAGGTTGTTTAACATCCGCTCAGCACCATTTCCAAAGGGTAAAATGACCAGGCCATCTGATCCAATAGGAACTTTAGATGCTTTTCTATTCATTGTTTCATAAGATTCTGCTGAACTTTGATTGCGTAACCAACGGTACATAATCCCAGCACCATTGATGCATAATAACTTTCCAATTGACTGATTATCAATAGAATAGTTTACATGTGCAAAATGGTTAATTCTACTTGGTTCTTTTGAATTTTTATTGTTGGTAACTGCATAAATCACACCCGAAGTCCCTCCGGTAGCTGCAACTTCTCCATCGTTAAAAACGTTCAAGGAAAGTGCGTTATTAGGTTGATCCCCTGCTCTGTATGTTACTGGGATTCCCTCTGGCAAACCGGTTTCTAAAGAAGCTTTGTTTGTAATGTATCCTTGAGGACTAAAATTTTCAACGAGTTTAGGAACCAATTCAGAATCAAATCCAAAGTAATCTAAAAGCCAATCCGCAATGGTATCGGATTCATAATCCCAAAAAATTCCTTCTGATAAGCCATTTTTGGTGGTTGAAATTTCATCTGTAAGTTTAAAAGCAATAAAATCACCAGGCAACATGAATTTGTGAATTTTAGCAAACAATTCAGGTTCATTGTCTTTGACCCATTTGAGTTTAGATGCTGTAAAATTTGCGGGGGAATTTAAAAGGGTTTTTGTACATCGCTCTGGAGACAAATCCTGAAATGCCTTATTGCCAATCTCCACTGCTCTACTGTCACACCAAATGATGGCGTTTTTAAGAGGTTCTCCATCAGAATCAACTACAACTAACCCATGCATTTGATAGGAAATACCTACAGCTGTAATTTTAGAAGCTTCAATTTTAGATTCGTTTAAAATCCGTTTTGTTGCTTCACATACATACGTCCACCAATCGTTTGGATTTTGCTCTGCCCAGTCACTTTGCACAGATAAAATTGACATTTCGTGTTTTGGTTCGTGCAGAGTTAAAATACTTTCACCAGTAGTAGCATCTACAAGTGCCACTTTTACAGAAGAGCTTCCTAAATCGAATCCTATATGATATTTTTGAGCCATTTGGTTTACTTTGTAAATATAATTATATTTGACTTATGTGTTCGAGTAAGGATCTAGGGTAATTATTGAACCATCCTCTCGGTATTTAATTTCTGCAACTTTAATACACCTCAAGTGTGTTATGCCTTTGGAAAGGGATGAATCGTGATAAAATAAATAGGTTTTATCTTCGATTTTACAAACAGAGTGGTGAGAAGTCCATCCCACAACCGGATTTAAAATTCTTCCTTTGTAAGTAAACGGTCCACAGGGGTTATCTCCCACAGCATAACAAATATAATGTGTATCCCCTGTAGAATATGAAAAATAATATAATCCATTGTGTTTGTGCATCCAAGCAGCCTCAAAAAATCGTCGATCATGATCTCCTGCGAGGAGTAAATCTCCATTTTCATCAAGGATTTGAATCGCTATTGGTTTTTTATCAAACTCCAATAAATCCTCTGACATTTTTGCTACATACGGCAATAATGCTGGCTCATCATCTGCTGGAATAAAAGCCGTAGGACTTTCGGGGTTTTCTGCCTTAAATTGACCTGTTTGCCAACGCTGAAGTTGTCCTCCCCAAAGTCCACCAAAGTACATATAATAACTACCGTCATCATCCTTAAATACAGCTGGATCAATTGAAAAGCTATCTTTTATTGCATTAGGTTGGGCTTTAAAAGGACCTGTTGGGCTATCGCTTACGGCAACTCCAATCCTGAAAATACCGTTGTAATCTTTGGCAGGAAAGAAAAGGTAAAACGTTCCATCTTTTTCATTGGCATCTGGAGCCCACATTTGTTGCTGAGCCCATGGAACATCATCGACATGCAATGCAACCCCATTGTCAACTGCTTCGCTGTCTATAGAGTCCATTGAAATTACATGATAGTCTTCCATGGCAAAATGACTTCCTAAATCGTCAAAAGCATCTCCAGCATCAATATCATGAGAGGGGTAAATATAAATTTTACCATTAAAAAAGTGAGCTGAAGGGTCAGCTGTATAAATATGGCTTACCAAAGGCCTTGATAAGGCTTTGTTATTTAATTTTTCAAAATCAATATGGTCTATAGGATCTTCAGGCATCGTATTAATTATTACGTCTTTGTTTTAAATCTGATTCAATTTGAGTTTCCATGCTTTTATTTATTTCATAGAAAAATAACAGTACTACTCCTAACAAAAATGGTATTGCTGGATAGACACTAACAAGAAGTTTAGTTCCCAATATTGCTTCGGAGGATTGTCCCAATTCGCTGTTTGCAACATAGCCATATGAAGACAGAATTTGAGTTACCAATGAACTTCCAATAGTAAGGCCTAATTTAAGCCCAACCATCATAGCAGAAAATATAATAGCTGTTGCTCTTCGGTTATTTTTCCATTCAGAAAAATCTGCGACATCAGCAATCATAGCCCACAAAAGTGGGATGGTAATTCCATAGAAAAACCCATGTAAAATTTGAGCACTAAAAATAACTGCAATAGATGTAGGTTTAAAAAAATAAAATACAAGGATAAATAAGGTTGAAATAAATAAAAACCATCCAAAGACATTTCGTTTTCCAAACTTATCGGCTAATGGTTTTGACAAACCGATACCTATTATCATAAAGATGATGCCTCCGGCATTGAATAAGCCAAACCCAGCAGATACAGGGTCGTTTCCAAAGAAATTAATTCCAATACTTGAAAGAAACTCTAAAATTGGACTGATAAAATTTGTTAGATGAGAGGCATCAATAAAGTTTTCAAAGTAATAGACATAACTCCCTCCTTTCATGGCTAATGATATAAATGTTAAGGTTGTGAGCACCAACATTATCACCCATGGTTTATTTTTAATCAAATCCAACAAATCTTCTTTAACTGTAGATTGTTGTTCTTCAGTAGGAACGACACGTTCTTTAGTGGTGAAAAAAGTAATTAATAACATAATGGTACCAATTACAGCGAGCCAAGTCATCACAATTTCTATCCCAACAGCTTTATCGCCTTCGCCAGCATAAATTATAATTGGAAGCATAAACACCTGCACAAAAAATTGAGCAAACATCACCGCCACAAATCGATACGAAGAAATACTATTACGCTCTTTCATATTTCCGGTTATAACTCCACTCAATGCAGAATATGGAAGGTTACTCGAAGCGTATAATAATAATAACAAGGTGTATGTAATTACAGCATAAATTAACTTTCCTTGATAGCTGAAGTCTGGTGTACTAAAAGCTAAAACTGAGATGATTCCAAGCGGAACGGCAGTCCATAATATCCAAGGTCTGAATTTCCCCCATTTGGATTTGGTACGATCTGCAATGGCTCCAACAATTGGATTAAATCCAAATGCTGCCACGGTACCCACAATAAACATCAGTGCTGTTGCATCATTAGCTTCAAGTCCATAGATATCTGTATAGAAGTATGCTAAATAGGTCATCAGGGTTTGAAAGACCAAGTTAGCGGCCAAATCTCCTAAACTGTAACCAATTTTTTCCTTGATTGATAATTTTTCAGAAATAGATACCATGCTTATAATTTTTAATTTTTAGGATTTGTATTAACCTCTAAGACACTTTTGTATGCTGGCTTAGGATTATAGTTTCTATCAAATAACAATGGATAATTTGTACGTCCATTGATAGGCCAATCGTTTAACCATGAGTGCTTATCCATGACCCCCCAAAACGTCACTCTGTTTATTTTATCACTGTGTTTTACAAAAAGTTTAAAGATGTCGTGATAGCGTTTTGCCAATTGTTTTTGAACTTTAGATGGGAGTTTGTTTGGATAAGGGCTCATTTTTGGATCGCCTTCAAATTGTGAAAAGTTTTGAGTAACCTCAGCCCCAACCATTTCCCATGGATTTGGTAATACGGAAATATCAAGCTCTGTAAAAGATACGGGAACACCAGCAGCATGAACATCCAATATAATTTGTTCGATTTGATCAATACTTGGTGATTTTAAATCCCAATGGGCCTGAACCCCAACCCCATCTATCTTAACTCCTTTAGATTTAAATTTTTTAACCATTTTTAAAATACCTGCTCTTTTTTTAGGTTTATAAAAGTTATAATCGTTGTAAATTAAGTCAGCCTGAGGATCCGCTTTTTCGGCAAGTTTAAAAACATCTTCAATGTAATCTTCGCCCAGATTATTGTAAAAAACTGATTTGCGTAAAGATCCATCTTCATCGAAAGCTTCATTCACAACATCCCATGCATCTATTTTCCCTTTGTAACGAGAAACTACAGTATTAATATGATTCGCTATATATCCTTGGATTTCATCAGCATCATTAATGGTTTGCATAAAATCAGCCAATTGATTGTGCCATACCAAAGCATGTCCAACAATATACATATCATTTTCAAGACCTAACTGAACATAGCGGTCAGCTGCTTTAAATTCGAATTGATTCGCTTTGGGTTGAATATACATCCATTTTAATGAGTTTTCCGGAGTGATAGAATTAAACTCAGATTTTACAATTGATACTGATTTTGAATCCTTCCCTAAAATAGTTTCTTCATTAATTGCTGCACCCAAATGAAACAGTCCTTTAAAATGTGAACTAAGGGTTGAATTATTGTTTTTGGAAACTGATCCCATGTTTGCACAACCAATTGTACATATGAGGACACTAACAAGGGATATATAAATTATTTTTTTTATTCTTTTCATCTTAATTATCATTATAATAAATGGTGTGGTATTAATTTTTTATGAAACGTATGGTTTGCATTTGGTTAGTGGTTGGATTGACAATTCTCAAAAGATACAAGCCTGTACTTAGGTTTGACACCTCTATTGAACGTGTTTGTTGTTGTTGACTTTGGGGTAATCTATATTGTTTTCCCATTAAATCTGATACTGTAACTATGTCATTTTTAGAGGTTTTTGAAATACGGATTTTATCCAATGCGGGATTTGGATACACAATATTTTCTGAGAGGGATTGACTTATATTTCCATTGCTAAGTGAGCTCCCTGGAGACTCATACGCTCCAATATCTACAATATCATCAATATTTGAAAAATCAATTTGTGGAGCACCTTGAGTTACTAAAGAAAAATCATCAATATAATAATCACCACCACCGTCTGTCATTGTTGGACCTTTCACATAGACAAATAAATTATAAGCATCCGAATAAAAATAATCCGCCGAAAGAAGCGTCCATTCTTGGTCAGAAGACGATATGGGTATAGTTAAATTTTCATATTGGTTTGAAGTTGCAGTAGTATTCTTAATGGTTAATTGTGTTGTTCCAGAGACACCCGGTGCAAGTTTTACCCACACATAAAATGTATAGGTTTCGCCAACAGTTAGTAAATTATCTAAAACCAATTTTGGACTATGCCAATCGATAGTTCTATTTGATGTCAATAGGCTAGTATTTCCAGTTTTTGCTGCATTTACGCTGGTTTGAATCGTGGCGGGACCAAAAGCAGACCATCCGCCTGTTGAGGTTTCAAAACTTGAGTATGAAATAGCATTTGTTGTCGAGGGTCTTGGGTTCCCTAAAAAATCATGTGAAGGGGAATAGCTTGGATCTCCTGCGTCAATAGCCGGAGAATTTGTAGCGAGTGAAAAATCAGTGACTGAAATATCAATTGGACCATTTACAACTGCCGGTGCAGAAATAAAAAGAGGATCTTGATCTACTAAATTGTTACTGCTTGTTGCTGGCCAAGCATAGGTTCCATTAACAAAAAGATTATTCGTTGCAATTTTTGACCCTGAAACATTGTTGAGTTGCAGTGCCGCAAATCCATTTTGATAAAATGATGGGGCATCTTCTAAAGGTCTTGTCACAATAATATTGTTTACAACAGTCGAATTAAGAACTTTATTGGATTTAATTCCTGCTACATTTTGACCTCTATGAGCTGGGTTTCCGTCAGCAAGGGAAAGATCTTGAATATATTCATGAACACCATTGTAATAAAGCGTATTATTTCTAAAAATTGCCGATGCTGCTAAGGAATTATCAAAGTTAATCCCATTTTTACCGTTGTTTACACAAACGTTATTTTCAAATAAAAAGGTTCCATTATAACCAGGATCGCTTCGAGTCACATATAAACCCTGACCATCTACAATATTATTGTAATCTGCAGTTCCGTAATTTGGATTCTCATTACCTGAGTTATCTGGTAATTGAGTCACATAAAATGGAATTCTGTTCCAATTATTATACACCAAATTACCCCGCATGATCATTTTTATATCCGTTCCATTATCAGCTTCCGAGGAAGCAATGGTTTCAGCATAAACAATTGCGCTTGAAGCCGATGATGTCCACCAAGTAGTGTTGTAAACTGTGTTATTTTCAATGGTAATGTGGTCGCTATCATTAAATCGGATACCCGACCCAGGAGTATCATGAACAATATTGTTTCGAATTGTTATATGGTGATGTGCGCCATATCCACCCCAAATACCTTTTCCAGAAAAATAACTATGAGTGTAGTTTGTACTTGTATCTCCATCTTCAGCAACTGAAACTTTATATGCTCTGTTGTCCATTGCCATATCGTAGTTAATGGCCTGTGAAGGCCCGATAACCTCAAAACCTTCCACAATGATGTAATTCATATCATTAGCGATTTGCA
>Ga0209198_1000509_pt1 | contig 34911 bp, 36 predicted proteins | sample COGITO_mtgs_1105_2_FD_184804 | JGI IMG/M metagenome (GOLD analysis project Ga0209198, IMG submission 184804) | Pelagic marine microbial communities from North Sea - COGITO_mtgs_110519 (SPAdes) (version 2) | ecosystem: Environmental > Aquatic > Marine > Epipelagic ...
ACTTGTTTTTTGGTCTTCTTATCAAGAATGAACGGTTTGCGCGCAATAATGGACTGCACAACGTCGTTTGATCCAGGCATCCAACCTGCGAAAGCTAATTGCACCGGGAAAAATTTAAGTACTATTTGCTCAAAACTTTTAAAATCTCTAAATGCAGATGTTTCATTTTTTGCCATATTAATAATTATTGAAAAGCGGCTGACCCCTTTCTCAATATGTAGCGCTTTCAAAAAGGCATATGCATCCATAAAACTGGTTGGCTCACCAACCACAGTTATCACGACCTGGTCTACTGCTGCAGCAAATTCAATGCTAGAATTTGACGCACCAGCAGGCGTATCCACAATCAAATAATCAAGATCATTTTCCAGCACATCAAGAGATCTAATAATTTTCCAACGCTGCTCTGTATCAAGGTTTAATGTATCAAGTGTACCAGAACCGCCTGGAATAAGCTTCACGCCACCATGTGAATTACAAATTATATCATCAAATGAATTACTACCTGATAAAAAGTCAGAAATCGTATTATCCGCCTTTACACCCATCATAATGTTGGCATTTGATAATCCAAAGTCGGTGTCCAAAACCGCCACCTTAAACCCCTTGAGAGCTAAATTTATAGCAGAATTTACTGCAAGACAGGTCTTACCCACCCCTCCTTTACCACTGACAAAAGCTAATGACTTCACCATTGAATTACAACCCGTCCTGTCTGACGATATCCAGCAAAAAATCCTCGACAACAGAAATTTTCGCGAAATCAAGGCCATCTTCCAAAGTCTTCAAACCAGAAAAAAATTGAATTTTTCTTCCCAAATCATAGACGGCCGAAAGTTCAGAAATTGAAACTTCAAGCAAATCCATTTTTGTAAGCGCGACATTCAAATTAGGTATTTGAGGTATTTCTAAAGCTTGTCGTACTGCATCATAGCTTTTGCCCACTTCAAGTGTGTATATCACGCTTACCTGCGGCTTATGTTCCAGCGCTTCTAGCCTCATTAAAACTGAATTCAAAAGGTCCATCGGACCCTCATAATCCACTATTAGCCTGCTACCATCTAAGGCAATATCTTGCCTTTTCCTAAACAGTGAAGTTACGTTTGCATCCGAACTTGACTTGAACAATGAATTTAGGTCACCTGAAAGAGGATCAGAGATGACCCTATTATTTTGCAAAATAAGCGTACTATTCTGGGCAGCCGTATGCGTTGGCAGAAATTTAGCAAGTTTTTTAGACAATAAAGTTTTTCCAGATCGCTCAGCACCGCAAACTAAAATAATTTGGCTCGCATCAAAATCTTTACTTTTCCCTTGGACAACTTGCCTAGTGAATTGACGCATCAGCTCATGTAATTCACGATTTGGCTCGTTTTTATCTATCAGATTCGTTGCAGTTTTATTGCTGAAGCCAAGCATTTTCATTTTTGCATTAATTGATAATGGTGTGTCTCTTTGCTGACCAAGCGCGATCGTTTCGTCCACCAAAAACTGTAGTTCACTTAGTTTTTGTTCGAATGCAATAGCAAGATCTGATTTTTCAGACCTGTTATCACCAAGTGCAGACCAGTTTGGTTCAGTAGAGTCAATTAGCTCATGTTTATCTGATTTATTCTCATATTTAGATACTTCAGCATCAACGAGTTCAGAAAATTTTTCAGTAGTATTACTGTAGGGCAGCTCAGATAATAATTTACTTTCTTGACGCGCCTTAGCTTTTTCTTTTGCTTTTAAGTGCGCAGCATCGATTTGCTCTTCAGATAATAGCCTATTTTCCAGACGCGCCTTCGCCTTTTCTTTGGCTTTTAAATTTGCCGCATCTATTTGGTCGGGCTCATTTGTCGCCAATATCTCTATCATTCCATCACGGCGTGTAGTAGACAAAATAAGTGCATCAGGCCCGAGCTTCTTTTCCACTTCATCCATTGCTAGTGAAGTATCCACGGCGGTAATTTTCAATTCTGGCATGAGGAACACTCCAACATAATATTATCACTCTTACTCAATTGCATCTAAACCTCCAACTGTGAATGCTATTTCTACACTTCGGTCTTCAGGTAATTCTAAGAAACTCAAAACATTTATCGACGGCAATTGAGATCTAACAAACCTTGCCACATGCTTACGAATTTGCGGCGCAACAATAAGAAACACGGGCTTTCCTTCGCTGTTAAATTTTTCCGACGCATCATTAAGGTTCGAAAGTATTTTTTTAGCAAGGGTTCCCTCAATTAGGAGCATTTTTTCGTCAGGGTTTTGCCTCACGGTCGTCAAAATCATTTGTTCAAGCTCCGGAGCGAATGTAATTAACGGTATAGTATCCTTGAATTTTAAAAGTTTTTGAATTAACAGCGGCACCAACTTTGGGCGGATGCGCTCGGCTATGTCATCACTATCCATCTTTTGGGTATTCATTGAGCTTAAACTTTCAAGAATTAATCTCAAATCAGATATTGGTACCCCTTCCTCAAGTATACACTTCATGACTGAAGTGACCTGGTTAAGCGGCATCACTTTTGGAACTACTGTATCCACTAAATTAGGATATGATACTTTTAAGTTATCCAACAATTCTTGGACTTCTTCCTGACCCAATAGCTCTGACGCATAGCTATTAATAATCTGGTTCAGGTGAGTTGTTAAAACATCATCAGGCTCAACAATCACATAGCCTTTGGCTTCTGCATCGGCCTGAAGTTCTTTATCAATCCAATATGCATCAACACCAAAAGCTGGCTCTTTAACTTTTAGACCAGATATCTCAAGATTAGTACCGTCGCCGGCTATCGCTAGTTTTTTATCCGCATAAATAATATCATCCGCCACAATTTTTTGGCCAATCTTTATCTGATACTCAGACGCCTCTAAGTTTAGATCATCACGAATTCGCACCCCCGGAACGATGAAACCCAGTGCCTTAGAAATTTCTTTCCTCAAGCGAGTAACTTTTGGGACCAAATTATCTGCTTTGCCTTCATCCACTAACGGCACCAGTCCATAACCGATATTAACAGAAATTTTTGCTGCGTCTTTTACATCTATTAACCCAAATTCCACCTCTTCCGTTACGTCCTCATCGTCTTCGGCAATCACCTCACCAGATAATGCGGAAACTTCCATTCTCCGCGAATTCCACGCGAGAACCCCAGTAATTACTGCAAAGCCAATAAAAAGAATATTAGGCATGCCTGGTACCACACCTAATGCTAGCATCACTAAAGATGTCGGCAGCCAAGCCGCTGAAAGGTTCACCTGACGGGTTATGTGTTCGGACATGTTTTCTGAAGAAGACACACGTGTGACGATAATTGCTGTCGCTATCGAAAGTAACAATGAAGGAATTTGTGCTACCAGTCCGTCTCCAATTGAAAGCAGAATGTAGAATTCAGCTGCTTGAGTAACGTTTAAGTCGTGTTGGGCAATTCCAATTATCAGGCCACCAATCACATTAACTGCTAAAATCAATATGCCGGCAATTGCGTCTCCTTTAACAAACTTAGAGGCACCGTCCATCGAACCGTAAAAATCTGCTTCCTTTGAGACATCAGCCCTACGATCTGTCGCCTCGTCGGGGGTCAGAACTCCAGCATTGAGATCAGCATCAATAGCCATTTGTTTTCCAGGCATTGCATCAAGCGTGAATCTTGCGGAAACTTCAGACACCCTCCCAGCACCTTTTGTAATAACCACTAGGTTAATTATCACCAGAATAGCAAATACAAACAGACCAACGGCATAATTACCCGCCACAATGAATTCTCCAAAAGCCTGGATAACTTTACCCGCTGCATCGGGCCCATTGTGACCCTCCGATAAAACTATCCTGGTTGAGGCTACGTTTAGACCTAATCTCAATACGGTTGCTAATAGTAACAAATTAGGAAAAGAAGAAAAATCAAGTGGACGATGAGTGTGCAGTGCCACCATTAAAATGAGTAGAGAAATTGTGATATTAAAAACAAAGAACATGTCTAACAAAACCACAGGCAATGGCAGTACTAGCATTCCAACCAAAGCAAGTATGCCAACGGGCAGCAATGAGCCTGACATTTTTTTAATGTCTCCCACGGAAAACCCTATGGCCTGGCTCTGCTGCATGCGTAGCTCCCTCACTTGCGTCAAATTAATGACAAATTAAAAAACTGATAATAAACGTTAATTCTTGATTAACGAACATTAACAGCTATTCGTTTTTTTAATAAGCACAAAGCGTGCCATACTTATATTTCTTACTTAGAAACATGCGCTTGGTAATCTCTAGTTACAGTTTAATCTTTGATGTTTGTTTCTGGCATGGTTATTGCTCATTTGCGGCGATGATTTTTATTGAAAGGAACGCATCATGCGCTCAGCATCTATCCCATTGACTATTGGCATCATGGCCACCAGCCTATTCGTATCGGCTTGTGACACATCAGGGATCCCCTTTTTACCATCAACAGATAACTCGCAACACTCCAGGGCTACTTTGAAGTCAAAAAGGATTGGCCTTCAAAACACCCGAACGATCCTTGCGGAGAGTACACTTGCAAGCGCTCCAACTTACGTTGCCCCGACAATTAAAGCGGTTGGCTTTTCATCAATCGCAGTTCAACAATCAAAAAATTTAAACCAACGCAGGCTACTGGCAATTCGTGCGGCCAGACTAGATGCATATCGCGTACTGACAGAACAGATCCATGGCGTACAATTAGATGGCCAAACAACCGTTGCAGAAGCAATTCTAACATCAGACGTAATGAGCGCAGCAGTTCGAGGCACTATAATGGGAGCAGAAACCGTTAAAATTGAACCGTCAGGTCAAGATACCTACTCCGTAGAGCTATCAATTAGTCAAACTCATGTGGATCGTCTGATTAGACTGTACAAACGCAGTCTACTGTAGTGAGCGGTATGATAATTTGCTGAACAACCTTCAAATACTTTTTTGTTTTGTGCTAATAGCACTATCGACTACGCTGCGAGCCGAACGGTTTGTCGTCGAGGCGGAGGGTACTGCACTCAAGACTGCGGAGCTTCCATATAGTGTTTACGAAGCTCGCGCCATTTCCAACGCATTGCAGTTAGTTTTGCACACAGGCGCTCAATCGTTGGATAGTTTTTCTCTAGTAGAAAATGGCAAAGTGTTATTTGATCAAATCTCTGCACAATCGAATGTACAAATTGCCGGCTATCGGGTGCTGTCAACAAAAGACCATGGAGATAAGGTATCAGCGCGCCTTAAGATACTACTTCTGCCAGAAAATCAAAATGAAACCCAAATTAGCTGTCGTCAGCCAAATAACCTTGACCTGGCTTTTAAGTGGAAGGGGTTATCTATCAAGAAATCAATGCCATTCTGGGTCCAATTCGATGAACTGTCATTAACGCAGACAATAGAAGCGATGATGGCTGCCAACCGCAAATTCAATTTCCAAGAAAATAATTCTGACCGTTCCACGACATCATCGAGCTATTCACTATATGAAAATGAAAATACACCTAAAAGGTCTATACCGAACTATTTGCTTACACTTTCACTAGATCTAGACGTGAAGACAACGAACGTTATTCAACGGAAAAAGGTTTTGATCGTGAAAGCTAAATCTGAATTATTTCGAAAATCCAAAGTTTTGAATGCAACAGAAACCAAAACAGAGATGGAAATTGAGAAAAGCGGTGTGTTTGTTGGCGGCTCCAATTCTAGGAGACGAGACTTGGAAAGTATTCAGGAGGCGGTCTTTGAATTGGCAGTGGGGTCAATCACTCAAACTTTGCAGCACCTAGAATGTATGCATTTTAGTGGGAAAATAAAACTTAAAAACGAAAATTTGGAGATCGATTATGGCCTCCAAGATGGGCTGTCGCCGGATGATATCTTTAGCTCCATACAGTCTGGCACTCAACAATACTACTTCACCGTTGAGCAGATGAGTAATACTTCGACAACTCTACACGCACTTACACCGGGTAAAACTGGGAAGTCTTTTGACGGATTGAACATAAAATTGCTGGAACGTTTCTAATGCAAATTTTTATTAAGATATTTACCGTTTTTTTCATTACCATGAATATGCAGATGCTTTACGCTGAAGAAAGGTTGATTTTTGGTGCTGACATCAAACAAATTGCCCAAAGCTATTTGGCTGAGAACGGCATATACAATGAAATTTTGGTTTCAGAAAAGCGTGCCTATTTTCCGTGTAATGAAAAAATATCGATAACACAAAAACACCCTAGTAGCTGGCACACGCTTAAAGCGTCATGCGGCAAGCCGGCTCGATGGTCTATTTCCCTTAGAACGAAAGACAGGGCATTGGAAAGTGAGCAATTGGGACATAATAATCTTTCAAACAATGTGCAGATAGTGTTCACAAAATTAAATATCCCAAAAGGAAAGGTGATTGAACCAGATGATTTGGTGATTAAATGGGCTGATTCTCGGACTGCACGAGGCGCTTACGTGATGCTCGACAATATCGTCGGTCAAAAAGCAAAAAGAAATTTATCTAGGGACACCGTGGTAAAGCCTCGGCACATATTGGCAAAAAACGCAGTCAATAAAAATGATTCTGTTCTAATAATATCTGGCTCCACAGCAGTAAGAATTGTAACCTATGGTGAAGCGCTTTCCGACGGGAAAGTAGGTGACATGGTCTTGGTCAGAAACTCATCGTCATTGAAACAACTAAAAGCCAAAGTGATCGCAGAAAAAAAAGTTTCGCCACTAACTAACATAAACTAAAATCTTGTCGTTAGATGACTCGAGAGGAGTGCTTACTATGATCAATTCAGTTAGTAATAACGTGCCAAGTGCGAGCGTACAGCTTAGCGATAGTAACAAAGCGAACGTCCAAATTGACAAAAAAGTCTCAGATTTGGCGCCTAAGGAAATAGTAAATAAGTTAGACAGCCAAGACCTTAAAATTAAGGATCAGGTTGCTAAACTTGCCGATGGGCCACCCGTGGATCGCTCACTAGTCAACGAAATAAAGACTAAGGTCGAACAGGGACGCTATCCGATAGACCTGGATATCGTGACTGAAAAAATGTTTGAAAGCTTCAGAGAAGCTGGAAGCTGAAAGCATGAATATAGACAACCATTTGCTCCTGGATACACTGGAACAAATGAGAGAATTACTATCAAGTCCAGACATTGCGTCTCGGACTGACGAAGCCTTTTTGACTCAAGCAATTAAAGAATTCTACTCGCTTATCGATGAATATGCTGTTGCTCAAAGCCCTGACATTGACGCACCTGAAGATCCGGAAAAAATAAAAGAAATTTTAAGTCAATTAACATCAAAAATAGATACTATTGAACATCATGTTACTCTAGAAGAAAATAAATTAAGTTTTCTATCCAAAGTAACCCCAAAAAATTAATTACTTAGGTATTTTAATAAAAATTTCAGTAGCTTCTTCCTGGTATGTAATTCTATCTTCTATTGGGATTAAATCTCCAATCTCCGTTATCATGTCACTCACACGTTCATTTCCATAGGCCTGCGAAATCAGAAACCATGTGTAAGCCATTTTCAGATCAGGCTCCACAAATAGATTATAGTAGGTCTTTCCTAACCTTTCTGCAGCATTCTTGTCACCATCCATAGCCTTAGCGGTCAACTCGCTAACTAGTTCTTCAGATACAACCCCTATCAAGTCCTCAGTCACCATATCTCGTAAATTATCGACTACACCAATTGCCTGCTCATTACCGCCTAAGAATGCACGCCACGCCCAATACAGAGCCCGCTTATAACTCACAGGGCTCCCAAGACCCTTAGAGTACAGTATGGATAAGTTATGTTGAGACGTAGGCTCACCCTCACTAGCAAGAATGGTGAAAAGTTCTACTGCTGTTTGAAAGTCTTTGTTTTCAATTGCATTGATTGCATTCACAAAGGTTGCGGAGTTAGGGTCAGTTGTTTCTGCTTGCGCACGCGCAGTAGTCGCAACAATCATCACCAGAAAAGCTAACCCACAAACTATACGTATCATGTCGCTGCAACCATAACTAACTTCAATTCTAGAAGACGTGTACTTTTCGATCCCTTTTTTTGATAAACTATAACCTTAGGCCTTTCTTTATCTATTTTGATAAACTCCACAGAAATAGATTTGGGAAGGAAAACACCTGCCCTCTCTAGGATCTCCTTGGGTTGATCATAAAACGCATTTAAAAACCTTTTATCAACCCAAGTTCGCGCCAGTGCCTGTCCCAGAATATCAGGTAAAAACTCTTGAATCTGCGCTTCACTCTCTAAAATTATATCCTGCTCATCGAACCGTGTTAAATCATAATCAAGCAATGGCATATTTTTCTTTTTCTTCGAAAATGCTCGCTTAATCTTTGCAGGTGCAATAGCGGCCAATAATCGTTTCAATTGACAGCCCCCTACTAATTACAAAACTCACCCGATTTCATTTGCCAATACTGTATCTCATTAGCATTTTTGAATAAAGTATTTTATAAATACGATAGAACTTGTGTTAATTATTATAGGCATTACAAATAAAGAAGTAATTATGCTATCCATAATAATAGGAAATACCAAAATTCGCGGTGTACTGAATGACTGTAATGTATTCGAAATTAGTTGGTAGCTCAGAGGCAGCTACGCGTCTAAAAAAACTAATTTCGATGGTCGGACCCTCAGACTATGCCGCTATAATTCAAGGCCAAACCGGCGTAGGCAAAGAATTAGTAGCAGAAAGCTTGCACGACGCGAGCCGCCGAAAAGGTAAATTTGTAGCCGTCAATTGCGCCGCCATACCTCGTGATTTAATGGAAGCTGAATTATTCGGTTACGAAAAAGGTGCCTTCACGGGAGCAGTTAAAACAACGCCGGGGAAATTTGAACAAGCAAATAAGGGAACGTTGTTTCTTGATGAAATAGGAGACATGAACCTAGACTTACAATCAAAATTGCTCCGAGTGCTGGAAAATTCCATTGTTACAAGAGTGGGTGGCCGAGTAGACATACAATTAGACGTGAGAGTGGTATGCGCGACGCATAAAGACCTAGAAGAATTAGTTAAACAAAATAAATTCCGTGAGGATTTACTATTCCGACTAAATGTCTTTCCAATCCAAGTGCCAACCCTGCGAGAGCGCTTGGATGACATACCGGAAATAGTGACCCACTTTCTTAAAGACAATTCATATGTCAGCGCAAACGGTGCCCCACTTGCCTTTGACAAGAGTGGGTTTGAAGCACTCACCACATATGAATGGCCTGGCAATATTAGAGAACTAAGAAATATTTTGGAGCGGGCAAAAGTCTTCTTTCCAGGCCAAAGTATCAACCGAGAACAAGTTACCCAGACCCTACTTGGGTTTAATCAAAATGCATTTTTTGACCATGTCGAAGAGAATGAAAATATTTGGAGCGTACTTGACGAGTTGGGTGGCGCGGAGCGCGGCCATGAAGCCGACGAACGTGCGCCACCAACAGCAAAAGATTTCTCAAGGCTGTTTGATACCTCCAACAGTGTTGATGTTAGAAGACTTCTCAGAGATATCGAAATGGTTCTAATTGAAAAAGCGCTCGAAAGGAATGCAGGTAATACGAGTGAAGCTGCAAAAGATCTTCACCTACAGCGCACGACTTTAATAGAAAAAATTAAGAAATACGGTCTGTAATTTACTCAAGATTTATTCCAGCCGTCTACCAGTTGGGTGACATATTCTGCTGACGATGTTGTCTCGTTAACCACTTTCTCCATGTCAGAAAAACGCTTGGTATACTGTGCCTGAAGCAGAGCCTCTCGTTTATCAATTTTAGTTAACCTGGCATCGAGACTAAGATCCCGATCTTTATAGAAATCAACCGTCGCATCAAAGTTTCCCGAATCTGAAAGAGCATTGGCAAAGAAATTGTTTATTTTGGTCTTTGCGCTATGGCCGACATAGATATCATAATTTGTAGGGTTACTATAATAGGTGTTTAACAAAAATCCGGCATATTCATCAACAGATCTCCTGTAATCCGATCCTGAACCGCTAACTGATGTGGCGAGCGATTGTGAGGTATTAACTGAAAATAATGTTTCACTGGACTGACGGTACTCATATTTACCAGGGGGCAGGCCTGAATCAGGTAGGGAAGTAGGAGACGATAGCGGGTCGCTTGAATAAACCTTATCTTGCGTTAAGGCATCAAACTTGTCAGGCGTGTTAGAGTAGGTCCGATCAAATGATTTTTGGTCAAATATATAAGTTCCATCCTTTCCAGTTTTAATTCCAAATTCCACAAAATATATGTTGGTATCACCAAAACCCGTTATAGGTTCAGTCATTAATCGTGCGAAGTGTCGCTTAGCAGTCCTAAGAAATGAACTATTTACCAATTCACCATCTTCATCACCAGCCTCATCAATAAAGCCCAGCGTATTTAAATCGGATTTATACGCATTAAGATCTGCAATCAGCGTTTCTACTGTTTTTTGAATACTCTCTGAAGACTTTGCTACCGTGATTGACTGTTCGTCCGTACGGCTAGACAGAAGTTCAACCTGTAATCCAGGAATAATATCAGTTATTTTATTACTTGAACGCGAATAGCTTTGACCGTTCAAATCAAAGGTAGCGTCTAAAGATTGTTGAAAAAAATCGCCCGTACCATTTTCTGTCTTCCATAATGTTCCTGCATTGTTCGTCATTTTAAATCCATTTTTGGCTCCATTCTCACCAGTCAGAACCACTGAATACTCACTAGAGTTGGAATCCAGCTGTACAATCTCTGCTGTCAATCCAGTGACATTATTTAGTTTGGCGACCGCTGAAACCAAAGTATCTCCGGACAAAACAACATCTGCGGACCTTGCAGGGTTCGATTCTGTCCATCCAACATCATTTGCACCGTTGGTTCCAAATTCTATGGTAATTGTCTGATCCGCGATAGTCGTTTCACCATCTGCGCGCCATATCTGCGGCTTAGCAATTACAACATTTTCAAACAAATTTGAACCCTCTTTAAGGGATGCTTGGTCCACAATAGTAGAACGCATGTAATTGGAATTTGGTGAGTGGTTTGAGGTGAACAGAGAGCCTGAACTCATGGAATTTACCAGCGTCTGCGTCGCCAACATGCTGGACTTGAGAACACTCATGCCTGAAATAGACGCGCCTACCTGCTCTTTCTGTGCAGTGACTATTTCCTTCACTGGCTCGATTTCGGCTGCAACAATGGCATCAACAATTTCAGGAATATTATACCCTGAGCCCCTCTTGTTAATCATGCTCACGTAGTCGTTGCTAATCGTTTGGCTCATCAAAACTCTCCTATATATTAAACGACCAACACAGCTAAAAACTTAGATCAATACGAAATTTCAATTTCAATTCTGCGATTTTCTTCACGGCCCTCTGCAGTGACATTATCTGCAACAGGATCTGTTTCACCTTTACTCACTGCCGACATCCGGCCACCCGACACTAAACCGGTTTCCTCAATTGTCTGGACGACGCTTGCAGCCCGCGCCGCAGCCAGGTCCCAATTGTCCCGAAACTTCCCATTAGAAATTGGTATGTCGTCCGTGTGGCCCGTAACAGTAATCTTACTTTCAGGGCTCATTGCCGTAAGCGCAATGCGGTCTAAAATCGCCTGCGCATCTCCAGTTAAGTCTGCAGTCCCGGATGGGAATGCACCACCAGCACCTACGGATATAAAGACGCTGCCCTCGCGCTGTTCAATATCGATCAATCCCTGGTCAATTTGCTCTTGTAGTGCCACTGTCAACTCTTCTGTGGCCTTAGAGGCATTTTGCAGCTTTTCACTCTCTTGCTCAGATGATCCGCCCTGATCTGTTCCATTCTCGGGAAAGCTCTCCTCAAGAGATGCTGCTAATTCCTGGAGTTCGGCCTCTAAACCACCAAATAGCACTTCACTTTCCGAGGCCCCAGCAGCCTGTCGGGCCTCAGCAAGTGCATTCATTGTCTCTTGGATCGTACTTTTAATTTCTTCTGGATCCAACTCTTCCTTTGGAAAATTAATCACAACATTTTCGCCGAGAGTTTCTATTTGCACCTCCCCGCTATCAATAGCTTCCTTTAACTGTTTGGCCAATTCTGTAGCATCAAGGGAAGCATCACTTTCACCGCCAGCGCCATCAAAGTCAGAGTCTTTTTTCTTATCTGCTTCGCCACCCTCAGGGGAGTCTTCTAATTTGGTTTGCAACTCCAATTCAGGCTTTTGAAGTTCGGTCGTCTGTTGGCGGAGAGTTTCAGTTACAGCTGGAGTGGGGTTGGGACTAAAATTCAGAGAAATTACGGTGGTACCTTTTGGTTGTTCAACAACAGGAACCACTTTCTGTACACCAAATGCCTCACGAAGTGAGCCTGAAATCTGTTTAAATTTTGGAACATTAAATTCGGCAAATGACAGGATCAAAACAAAGAAAGCCATCAACAATGTTGCCATATCAGCAAATGTTGCCATCCACGCGGGTGCGCCTGGCGGAGGGCACTTCGGACAATCTGGTTCGTCCTGATCTTCGTCGTTGAGAGCCTCTTCAGCCATAATTCGTTAATCCTCCTTCAACTATGCCGCAATTTCAAATTTGGCTTGAAGTTTAGGTGGTAATGTTGCGGCCATTTGATCTTGAATATTTCTAGGGCTATCGCTCCGAGCAATTCCACGTAAACCCTCCAATACAAACTTACGATAATTAACTTCGAATTCGGTAAAACCCTCTAATTTTTTCGCCATTGGCATAAACATCACATTAGCAACAAAGGCTCCATAGAGTGTTGTCAAAAGAGCAACAGCCATAGCTGGACCAATCGATTTTGGATCTCCCATATTCCCCAACATCAAAACAAGACCAATAAGCGTACCGATCATGCCCATGGCTGGCGCAATATCAACCCAGCTTGTTATGCATCCGGTAGTTTCGGCGTGCCTGCCCTTCATGGATGCGATCTCAGAATTCATTTGTTTAATCAGTTTCTGCTCGTCGGCCCCATCCACCAGCATTTGCATTCCTTTTTCGAAAAATTTATCTGGAACGGGTTGACCTTCCAGAGCCATCATTCCGTCTTTTCTCGCCATACCTGCAAGCTCAACCATACGCTCAACCGTCTCATCGAGCTTGGGCAAGCCGGGTTTAAAGCATTTCCCCATGGCTTTAAAACTAGCTAAAAAGGTCGGCATTGGGGCGGTGTACATGACAGCGAAGAAGGAGCCACCAAACACAATCAAAATAGATTGGTTATCCACAAAGGGCGCGACACCACCCCCCGCAATCATCGCGGCTAAAATCATCCCAACGGCACCGATAAAGCCAAGTAAGGCTGCAATATCCATGTTAGAGTCTCCTTATCCACCTCTGGCTATACAAGAATTGTACCATTCTATATAAGTCTTATTAAAATAAATAACCAGTCAGCTGTAGGGATCTCCGATCCAAGTTAGAAAGCATAGCAATGTACAAATATTTTATTAGCTTCGTTGTTTTTTCAATTTATCTAACCAGCCAAGCTTCTGCTCAATTCATGGCGAGGCAACACACTGTAAAAGATCTGCAATCAGGCACAACTTGGCTTCGCTGCTCGGTTGGGCAGGCATGGAACCCAGAACTCGACAGCTGCACTGGCGAGATTGTTAAACTTGATCATGCGCAAATTAAGTACGCCATAAGCGAAGCAAAACGACAGCTTGGAGGCAGCTGGAGACTGCCGACCCGGCAAGAGCTGGAGAGCCTGGTTTGCGAAGAGTGCCCTGCCCCCAAAATAAACTCGAAATATTTCCCAAATATATCTCCTGAAGCTTACTGGAGTGGTGATAAAAATTCGTTCAACCCCAAAATGTTCTGGTCAGTGAATTTCATGACGGGCCACTCATACTCAAGGTTTTTTCCATACCAATTTCTCCCAGTTTTACTGGTATCAGCAGACTAATAACGCCTCTTGATTTATTTGTTATGCAAGGCTCACTAAAGTCAAAATAATTACAAAACCACAGACAACTGCCGCTGACATTTCCATCACCTGCGCCTTAGCATTTTTAACATTTGCCAAATACGAAGTTCGATTTTTTTCTACGCGATCATTATATATTTGTGTTGCAATTTGATACGCATTTATCATGTCTGAGCCTAAGTCTGACAACTGCTGATCCTGCGCATCTGCCGATATAGACGACTTTATACTGTATCCAATTTCTTCCAAGGTAGCAGACGTAAGATTAACAGAATTTGGTACCGGAACGCCCCTAAATATCAAAAACCCATCTTCAGGATAAACTGCCGGCAGAGGGTTGACTGGCACTGAGTTCGAGAAAAAATTGAAACAGGTTAGCTCGTCTGTTGTGAAAAATCTATTTGGTAATTCATAACTAGAAATCTGCTGTTCGTTGATGGCCACTAAAGTGTCTACCATTTTTATAGCAAAATCCGATTCAAATTTTTGTTGCTCCTGCTCGGACCGAACTTCAACCTCGCCGTCAGCAACCGCTTCCTCTTCAACAGGATCCAAAGGTTGCTCCGCGTCGTCAGCCATAAATCTTACCCCCCCCAGTACACTATTCTTTATTGAATTTAATGCAAGAAAAAGCAGCCAGAAATTCGTTTTGGCTGCTTTAAATCTTTTACATTTCATTCCGCCGGAGCAAACTGTCTTAAGATTGAATCAATGCCAACATGCCCTGACCCTGTGCGTTGGCCTGAGCAAGCATAGCTGTTCCAGCTTGCGCAAGGATTTGACCTTTCGCAAGCTCGGTCGTTTCACCAGCAAAGTCTACATCCAATTTGGATGCAACATCAATAGCGTAACCGGCACGCAAACTGCTCAACTGCGACAATGTATTCACTGCTCGATTATAATTCTGTCCAGCAGTAACTTGCAATTCATCAACAGCCTGTTTCACGGTCGATATCTCACTATCAGCTGTACCCAAACCCAACGTGGTCGCGCTAATAGTTGCCGTGATTGCTGTTCCAGCATTCACAGTAAGAGCTGTATTATTTTTACCTACCCCAACTGATGTGGTCCCGCCAAAAATAGACTTTCCTTTGTAGAGTGCATTCGTTTGGAGGGCTGCAATCTCGGCAACGATTGCTACACCTTCAGCGTCAATTGCAGATTGGTCGTCAGCATTACTAAACCCATTTTCTCCAAGTGCATTTAATTCTTCAAGACGAACAACCAATTCACTCATCTTTGATATTGCGTTATTAGCCATTTCTAAAGCTTGCACAACTTCGGTGGCGTTTTGAACACCGACTTTCACGGTATTTAGCTGCGCCTTCTGCCCGTAGGCCACGGCTGAAGAAGCAACCCTGTCACCCGCTGCAACGTTCTGCAACCCAGACGACAATCGCTGCATACTTTGTGATACTCTTTCTGAATTTTCATTTATCGCATTTTGAACTCTGTAAAATGCACCACCAGCATTAATGCTTGTCATTTGTTTCTCCTTTGATTGCGTTGTCGTAACCTTCACCGACTCAAACGTCCCAAATCAAAAAAGTTTAGAAATTAAATTTCTCAATCCCAAGTTTTGTCAAAATCCTGACACTAACGAGCTGTCAAATATATTTTTTGGTAACCGCTCAATTATCGGCTAAAACTAGGCCATGGAGGAGTAATCTTATGAAACTTGATTTCAGCATTAACATGGGACAGCGTCAGGGACTGACTCTAACAGCTCAAGTACAGCAAGCGATTAAATTGCTACAAATGACGAACCTAGAGGTCAACGAATACATAGAAGAAAACTTCGCTGTTAATCCCTTTATTGAATTAAATGACAAAATTGCTCGCGAAAAAAATTCAAGTGCAAGTAATGCAAAAACTGAAACTCTCTCAACAGCAAAAACCCTAGAAGACGCACCATTTGGCACAGAAAAACAGCAAACAAAAACTGAAATAGAAAACCAATTTGAAACTGGCGACAGCTTTAAAACCAAGAGTACTGTGTCAAAAGAACAAAGCGATTTTGATCCAGTGCAGCTACTAAAATCACATGATAAATCACTTTACGTATACTGCGGGGACTACATAGAAAGCCTGGGTCTCACTCAGCAAGAGCAAATTGTAGCCTACAAATTCTTAGAGGAATTGGAGCCCACTGGCTGGGTGGATGTGACTGCGAAAAATGTGGCCATCCAAACCTTGGTAGACTTGAACGTCGTTGAAAATGTGCTGGACACCTTACAAATGATCGAGCCTGCTGGTTTGTTTGCGACAACTTTGGCAGAATGCCTAAAGTTACAAGCCAAAGATAAAGTACTGCTGGACGAAATGCTCGAAAGTATTTTAGACAATTTACATTTACTGGGTAGTGGTAAGTTTGATTTACTTAAACGTCGCTGCGGCTGTAATGACGAAGAACTTGCTGAAAAATTAAGAGTGATAAAAAGCTTCGATCCCAAGCCCGGCCTTCAATTTTCTTCAGAGGCAATCAACATACGAGAGCCAGACTTAAAAATTACAAAAAAGGATGACGGCTGGCTTGTGACACTCAACAAGTCCACACTTCCAAGCGTTGTCATTGACAAGACGTATGCAAAAACTGTTCGAAAATCCAAAATGGACGCTGAACAAAAAGAATTCATTAAAGAAAAAATAGCTGAGGCAAATTGGTTAAAAAATGCTTTGCAAAAGCGAAACGACACGATGCTTCGCGTAGGCGCTGAGATTGCCAAGAGACAAACAGCATTTCTGGAGAAAGGGCCAAGCTATATTCAGCCCATGATCCTACGTGATGTTGCTGAAGCGGTCGACATGCATGAGAGCACAATTAGTCGGGTGACCACGGGATCTCTCATGGAAACCCCGCAGGGCACTCTAGAACTGAAATCTTTTTTCAGCGTTAGTTTGCAGCTGAATGACGACCAGAGCTCACAATCTTCGGCCGCAGTAAAATTCAAAATTAGAAAATTAATTGAAAACGAACAACCACAGAGCCCAATAAGCGACGATGAAATCGTAGAAACCCTAAAGTCCAGCGGCATAAACGTGGCCCGCCGCACAGTTGCAAAATATAGAAAAGTACAAAATATTCCAGCTTCATTCATGCGCAAACGTCAGAATACATTATCCGGAATGCTGTAATAAATTTTTTAAAAACCGCTTAGCAAAGATTTAAAGTATATTATCTGACTTCAATGAACCGACGTTCATAACGTATTCATGTTTTCAAGTATTGCGCTTCTACTAGTTGCACTGGCTCCCTAAAATTTACCAAGTATGCTTTTGCAAAAAACTTGGAATTAAATAGTGAACAAGATAAGCTGTGCACTCGGTTATATTTCATGTTCAATATTTTAAGAATTTGAGTCTTCTATTTCTTTTGCAATAGTTTTCTTAACGTCGACACGTTTTTTTATGACGTTCTTTTCATACCTAATCTTGTTTTTTGGGTCTATTCTTTTGACCAACAAACTGACCTCTTGCTCATTTGTGCCAGCAATAGTCATGTAATGGTATTTATCGTCAAACATAGTAAATGAACGCATCAAATTATTTTGAGCACGGTTAATATAAATTGCTAGAACTATCGCAGTAGCAATAAACAAGTAGATATTTATAACAAAGGTGATCAGATATACCACTGACACAGCAGCAAGTGGTGGAAAAAGTCTATACTTCAGCAACCATAGTGGTGGGATCATCCAAGCCAGCGGATCTGGGGAGAAACTTAAAATATCGCATTTCCCATTTTTATCTCTGTAAATTTCGTAGTTTTCATAGCTCTGAAAATCGCCGAAGGTATGTTTTCTGAAAGCATCCAGAACAAATTCTGTTTCGCTTTCAGTGGCGTATCCAAATGCACTTTTAATAGGGTGATCAATAAGAATATCGAACACTATGCCGTCACGATAAAACGTCAAAAGCCACTTAGATTCTTCATGATGCTCTTGAAGAAAAGTACTTCTCAATCGCTGCGGACCATCCAAGTATGGCTTGCCATCAATCGCAATTAGAATATCATTTTCTTCCAAACGTTTGACATAATCTTGGACAGTAATTCCACCAGTTGCAATCTTAAGCAGGTAGCCCTGCTTATCTGCCTCGTTTACTACAATCTCCTCAGTGTCATCAATCTGCTCACCGTCTCTATTTACCTCCTCACTCATGGGAATTTAAGTGGATTAGGAGCAGGCTTCCGCGTCACTTTTTTAGCAACTGCTTTTTTCTTAGCTGCAACTTTCGCGGCTTGGTTCATCTCAAAAATTTTGGCTACGAGGTCTTTTTGTAACATGATTAATTGATCAACTTTGTTTTCAAGAGCCTGAAACTGTTTGTAAGTTACAATACTATCACCCCTGTTATCATCACCCTCTTTTGAAGTATCTGCCTGAACAAAAAATTTCTCCATGTTTGACATCTGTTGCGCCAGCTGGCCTTGGGTTTGCTGGGTTCGAGCTTCAATACTCTCCAATGTGGTCGTCGCAAATTGCTGTATCAGTCCCTGAACTTCCTGAATGGTGAGCTTCACCGCCTTGGAATATTTCACTTCAGCACCTGTGATGTCGTCTATGGATTGCTTCGCAGCTGTCTCGAGGTCAACAAGAGTGGACTTAATCTGTTCTTGATTTTCAGTATTGGATTCAATTAGCTGAATAGATTTATCTAATTTAGCAACATTCTCAGTAAAGATAGCTAATGCTTCGATCGAAACATTGGAATTAGTTTTCAATGTTCCGAGGGCCTTGTAGTACATCAATGAGGCCGCGCCCAGAGACACAAGCCCAGCTACAATTGAACTTATAAAAACAATCATTACTGAATTATAGATTCTTTTGGCTTGGATATTTACAACCTCAAATTGCTCTCTGAGGTTATGAAACTCTTCAGTTACTCCAGCCGCAGTATCCGCAGCGTCCAATGCAACTTGAATACTATCCTGAATATTATCTTTTTCTGTTGTTTTAGCTGCCATCTCTCAAAACCTTTTGGTCAGTGCTGCACTGGATTTCAGACTATGGTAAGCACAATCTGTGCCAGTAGTTATGAGAACTGACTGGCTGGGTAGGGATTTCGACTTAAAATTGAACTTTTTACAACCCCACGGCCGTTTTTTGTCGTGAGTCACAAAAAAGTAAAGGCAGTTGGAACATGTTATTTTGGCCATTTTGCATCTCGCAGTCGAAGAATTAGTCTTTGTATTTTGAACCTAAAAGATGCCAAAAACGATAAAAAGGCTCCAACGTATACAACTACGCCTTTGAGGGTCTCACCCTCCTCTAAGAACATATTCGCCTCAAAAACCAACCAAATAGCTGCTCCAAAAAAAGTGACTGAGGATATTAATTCACCAGTAGATCTTTTACGCTGCGCCATAATTTTTTCCTCGACTTCAAATTTTCGAACCAAATTCATCAAACAAAAGATCAGCAGGTATATTTGGATCTTCGAAGGTTGGGTTTGTGCCACGTTCCAACTGAAGCACATAAGCTAAAACGGAGGCAACAGCTGAGAACAGATCTTCCGCTACATCTACTCCAATATCACCAGTGAAAAAGAGAGCTCTAGCCAATAATGGGCTACGCACACGGCTGATATTTGCTTTATCAGCTTCATCTATAATGCGTAGCGCCATTGGGCCTTTACCCATCGCAATTATATAGGGAGTGTCCCGGTGTTCTGGCTGATATTTTAATGCAACTGCGAAATGAGTAGGGTTCGTAATAATTACCGTAGCATCACTTACATTTTCAATTGCCTGAGCTCTCTCAGACGCTTTTTGGCTAGCCTCCATCTGAAGTCGCCTTATTCGAGATTTAACTTCCGGTGACCCTTCACTATCTTTTGATTCATCCTTCATATCTTGTCGGTTCATACGCAACTTCTGCATCCACTCATGACGACTCCAGAGAAAATCGCCCAAGGCAATAAAAGCCAGTACTACGACCAAACCACCAACTAAAGACATCAAAGTTTGATGAAATACAGTAAGACCATCGCTTAAGGATGAACTACTCAAGTATAATAATTTTGGCAAAGACACCCATATTATAGCCCCCGTCACTGATATCAGAAATATAATCTTCATTATTGACTTAGTGAGCTCTACCAGGCCTTTGACTGAAAAGATCCGTTTTAATCCACTAAGGGGATTAATTCGATTCGGCTTAAACGACATTGCCTTACTAGAAAAATTTATGGATCCAGCAACAAATAATTGAGTGAGTATTACGGCAGTAAAGATAGGAAAGGCAAAAATAGCTGCACCACCCAATGCTAGACCAAATGCAGCTTCAGAGTTAAATATGCGCAGAACACTCAAATGTTCGGAATGGTTCCAGCGAAATAAAGACGCCCAATTCGAAAGAACGTTCCTAGCCACCATTCCCAAACAAAATAAAATAATTAAACCCATAAAACTCGAACCAAAGACAAACATTTCTTTCGATGAGAGAATGTCACCATCCTCCCTAGCTTTTTCCAAACGCTTTTGAGTTGGATCTAACGTCTTTTCTTGACTATTATCTTGTTCAGCCATCAGTTTTCTCGAGAAGAAACGACATCAAAAGATCAATGATTAACTGAATTAAATCCTTAAATGCGAAAGAAATCGCATCAACTGAATAGAATAATATCAAAAAAGCGCCAATGAGGGTCATTGGAAACCCAAAGGAAAATAGGTTAAGCTGAGGTGCAGATTTTGTAATAAAACCAATTGCTATGTTCACAAACAGCAAGACGATGACAATGGGCAAGACAATGATTGCAGCCGATCGAAACAATATATCGCTTGCCGACAGACCAGCAGCGATCAAGTCACCATAATTTACTAATTGGCCCAATGGATAAAGCGTGAAGCTTTTATATATCAATCCTAAAACTATCAAATGCCCATTTACTGAGAAAAACACTACTATGAGAAACAACATAAAAATTTGGCTTATTACTGGAGACTGACCACCGCCAGTTGGATCAACTTGAGACGCGAAAGCCAAACCAGAAGTTGCAGCAATTTTTTCACCAGCCAAGCTCACAGCAGCAAAACAGATATTGAGAACTAAGCCGACTGTAAGGCCAATGAACATCTCTTGCATTACAATCAAAATTAATTTGGGACCCACTAAAACACTCTGCTGCGGAAATTGAAGAGTCCCTAGTATCCAAAAGCCCAAACAAAATGAAAACACAATTCTGATTTGCAGTGGCACCATCCTACCGCCAAAAAACGGCGCTGAAACCAAGAACGCACCGACTCGCAATGAGGCTATCAGTATTAAAACCAAAAAAGTAAAAAGCTCTTGTAACTCCAGTCCCGGAAGAGCCCCTAATTCATTAACTATTGGTAACAAACTAGAGACCTTTCCTGGATATTTCGTCAAAAATATAACTAAAATAATCGGTCATTTGAGTAATTGTGAAAGTAGCCATTAAAGACATAACCATTAAAACGATGAAAAGTTTAGGCACAAAGCTAAGAGTCATTTCATTAATGGAAGTAGCTGCTTGAATTAAGCCTATGAATAGACCAACTGATAGCGCGACGAGCAAGATAGGACCAGCAACCACAACAATTTGCCAAAAAGCCATACTAAGGTACTGAACATTCTGATCAAAAACCATATCTCTAGCCCACAACAAATGTTGATGAAAGTGATCCAATCGTCATGGCCCACCCGTCAACCAATACAAACAGCAACAACTTGAATGGCAAAGAAATCAACATAGGCGACAACATCATCATACCTAGGGACATAAGAATGGATGCAATAACGATATCGATTACCAGAAATGGTAAGAAAATTAAAAATCCAATCTCAAAAGCTGTTTTCAACTCAGATGTAATGAATGACGGTAAAACAATAGAAAGGGGAATGGCTTGAGTGTTTTCAAAAGGCCCCTCACCCGCCATCTCGGCAAACATGTTCATAGTATCTGAGCGGGTATTAGCAACCATGAATTCTTTTAATAGGTCAGTGGCCGAAGCCAAAGCTAACTGGGCAGATTTTGTACCCTCCAGGTAGGGGTTCAACGCAGTCTCATAAATCACCTCAAAAATTGGGCTCATGACGTAAAAAGTAATGAAAAGTGCAATCGCAATTAGAACTTGGTTCGGTGGCGTTTGTTGAGTACCCAACGCCTGCCGTAAAATAGATAATACTATTATTACCCTGGTAAACGCAGTCATTCCCAAAACAATTGACGGAACAACAGTCAGTACAGTCATTAAAACAAGAATTTGGAGAGAAAGAGAGTAAGTCGATTCACCATTTTCGCCAATACTCGAAGTCAAAGCTGGCATACCTAACACGCTACCATCCTGCCCAAATGCAGATGATGCCATTAAGCTAAAAACGAGATGGAGAATGATCTTGAGAGGAAAAAATTTCATTTACCCACGAGCTCCGGTTGAAGCTCAGAAGTAAGCGTATTTTGTTGTATCTTGGGTAATTCGGTTATCGCCGGGGATCCATTTCTATTCGAAACCACAAGGAACAATGAACCTGCGCACTCTATAACTGTAGCTGAAGAAAATTTTGAAACCGCTACAGTGTTAACTATTTTAACTGTGCTGTTGTTAGACTTACCCAATTTTACTCGGAATAATTTTGAGCGCTTCACAATAACTTGTATGGCTACAAGTATGGACAAAAATATCAGCACCACAGCAATTTTACTTAAGTCAAAATCTGGCATTTACCTACTCCCTACCTTGAAGTAGCAAAATAGATACCATTCTAAAAATATATAATTATATCATATACTTAAAATATAAAATTTTGGTTGCCATTTCTTTGACCTCAGAAGAGTGTTAAATACTTTCCATTCTTTTTTCCGGATCTACAATTTCACCAAAACGGATACCAAACCGTTCTCCGATCATAACAACTTCACCCTTCGCAATTTTGGTATTATTTACCAATATATCGAGAGGATCTCCCGCTAATCTGTCCAATTCAACAACAGAACCTTCATTTAATCTCAGCAAGTCACGGATAGTAATTTCCGTACGTCCGACCTCTACTGTCAATTCCACATCGATATTTTCTAGTACCTTTAAGTTTTCGATACCAACGTGTTTTTTATCAGCGTCATCAGCCTTTATATCTTCAGCCATTTTCCTTGTCCTTTTTCAGTGAAATTCTTTTAGTCATTGAAACAGCAGCATTGGCCCCCAGTTTCCCAATTTCTGCTTTGTAGACGGGCTCACCAGATACCTTTATCGTAATGTTTTCGGGCATGGAAATAGGAAACTCATCACCCACAGCACTTTTCAGGAGACGTCCTAAATTCACCTTACTATTAGTCAATTCAGCTGACAAAGGCAGGTTTATGGATAAAACTGCCTGCTCTAATTTTTCTTTCCAAGTGCGATCGTCTTGTGCAAATTCATTTTGAACTCGTGATCTTAATTGCGAAGATATTGGTTTTAAAGTTTGAAGAGGATATAAAACGTCAAAACTCGCCGGTTCAGCGTCTGGCATTTGTACCATAAATGAACATACAATAACAGTATCTGCACCATCAACAAACGAGACAAATTGGATATTTTCTTCTCGAGACAATGGCTCAAAACTCGTGACAAACAGGTCCTTCCATGCGTTCTCCATGGCCCGGTTCATTCCATCAGTAATTATTTGGATAATGCGCTGTTCAGTTGCCGTAAATTCTCCTTTAGCTTGGTGCAGGGCTTTAATTTTTGAACCACCATAATATGAATTAGTTAAAATGGAGATAAATGAAGACTGCACTACCAAAAGCGAGTTACCTCTCAACTCGTCTAGTCTATTAGTTGTCACGCTTACAAAGTTGTCACAGCTTTCGACATACTCATCAAACGATTTCACTTCCGGAGGAAACGATGAGATCCGAGGCATAATTCGCAACATTGGCAAAAATACTGAGCGTGTAAATCTGCAGATTTTTTCGTTGACCATTCTAAGTGCGTAATAGTCACCAAGAAGCGAAAGGTCTTCTGAACCAAAATCAAATTCTCTAACCGCAGTTGTATCAAAAACCGCAGGCGTATCTTCCTTTTTATCAGCTGCATCAAGCCCACCAAGGAGAGCTTCAACTTCATCATTTGAAAGTTTTCTAGAACCAACCATTTAAATTTGGCCTCTTATTGGAGCACAAAGGACGTGAAGTGAACTCCTTCGACACCGCCAAAGCCCTCAAGATCCACCAACTTAACATTGATTGCGTCCTTAATGCTATTGGCAAGATTATCCCTACCAATCTTACCATCAATATCATCGACGGAGTAAGTACCTATAACGCCCAGAACTTCAGACCGAAGAGCCATTTGGTGTTTTTCGACATTTTCAATTACTGTTTCATCATACTGTGTAGATACTCCTACACTAACTTGCAAAAACTGCTTTGATTTATTTAAGTTAGTCGTAAAGTTATCAGCAAAAGTATAGTAACTAGTCACAAATGTCTCATTCACGGGCGTCTCTTTTGAAACCTTTTGAGGCTCTAGATTTTCTTCATCAAGCCCATCAGCACTGGGTAATTGTCCCGCTTGCTTAAGTTTCTTCTCAATCAGCTCTTCCACCTGTTCAACTGGCGTTTGAGTGGGCATGAATAAAAACGCGCCCGCACCAACACCTATTCCCAATAATAAAACTGGACCTAACCCAAACATGGCAATTTTTGTAAAGTTAATTTTTCGTTTTGGAGCTTCTTCAGCCATTATCTCATCCTAAGCAATCAGGTTCAAACCGGTTGGTGTTCTATAAGAACTAGCAGTCTGGGTGTTTAGTGGTGTGGTACGCTCTAGAGCGCTGTTTGCTTTGCCTGCAGCCTTGTTTCGGCTTTGATTTTCATTCTGTCTTTGCTGGTCAGCGCCGCTTTGCATTCCGACTGAGAACCCCGCAAGTTTCATACCATTTTGACTTGTAATTTGTAACAAGGAGTCTTCGTTCGCGCGTAAAATACTTGCCGCAGCCTGGGTTTCAGCAAACATTCGAATATCAATTGACTGCTTATCCATTGAAATATTAACCCTGATTTTTCCGAAGCTCTCCGGCTCAAGGTTAATTTCAAAATTTTCATTTCCACTCAGAACCTTGTCAACAACCAGCATGCTTATTTTGGACGCATATTGGGCATCATACAATGAAATATTATTAGTTAGGTTTGGCGCTGATCCGCTTGAACGGGCTAACGATCTAGTTTGTGACGCAATCTGATAGCTAAGTTTTTCATTTGATGGGGTGGTTAGGTTGATACCTTCTCCAGAAATCAAACCCACTCTGGCCGATGAACCAGTAGGCGCTTCGAACTGTACCCTTGCAACAGATGTCATTCTCAGAGCCTCTGCGGCTTCAAGAAAAGATCTTGGATTAAAAGGCTTAGACGTATTTTTAAATTCGATTAGATTTTCATCCACTCCCTCATTTAAAAAAGCTATTTTGTCATTTTTAGAATCTAAAAACGATTTTACTTCACCTTCTATCGCGAAAATACTAGCGGCCAGATTGTCATATTTTCTATCAATCATCCCAGAACTATGTTGGATTACTTGTTCTAAAATTAACTTATTTTGAGTCAAGTTATTAAACTTATTTTGGACATCAGTTGATTGCAGTTCCGCAAAATTATCTTGCTGAGCTGCCCCAACATTTGATACATAACTCGCTGCTTCCCTTCCAACAACATTAGTTTGCAAAACTATTTGAGTGGTATGGGAGGGGGCTGTCGACATTTCGCTCAGTGTTCGAACGAGCTCCCTAATGGACTGGACAGTGTCATCTACTTCGCTGATCGAAGCATCCGGCATTAACGCTCGCGGCTGTAGGGCCATACCGTGATCTTGCACAACGCCACTGTAGTTTTCTCTAGTTAAACTAATTTGGAACCTTACAAAGTCTGGCAAAATTTCTAGAGTAGTTTTTTCAGGTATGGCCAAAACTACAAGCAATTTGGATCGTGGATCAACGCTAGGGTCGATCTCAACAGCACGTGTAACACCAATCAAACCTTGTGAGGAAAATTCGTCCTTTTGTAAATTAAAATCGTATACTTCAACGGGCTCTAAACCGCCTTGAGCATCCAACAAATCAACCTTTACAGAAATAAACTTATCAAAAGTCTCCGGCCCCACCTGCGTATTCTCAATCTCAATAGGCACCACTTGTGGTACCAGAATTTCGCCAGAAGCTATTGCTTCAGAATTTTTTAAGATGCCGTTTAAATCATCGCCCTGTAAACTTGCCTTCAAGTCTCTGATATCAAAAAATATCGAAGACGCTTGGGAAACATCTAGCTCAAGTGGAACAGCTGTAATCTGCAGTAGATCCGTCAACGCCCTCAAACTCTTGTCCTGGGAACTATCCAACTCAAGTGGAACAGCTGCACCCTGCAGTGGAGCCGTCAACGCCATCAAACTCTTGGTCTGGGAATTATCTAGCTCAGGTGGGACAGCCGCACCCAGCGGTAGATCGGTCAAAGCTGTCAAGCTCTCTTCTGATGATATGGCAGCTCCGGGTATCATCTCGTTAAGAGCTGGCTCAATTTTATAGTCTTTAAATGTATCACCACTCAATTCCACACCAGTTGTCTCTCCATCGGCCAGATCAATCGCAACTAAGAGTTTTTCCAAAGATGATAAATTGAAGCCAGAATAGTTTTGGGGGTGCTTAATATCATTAGTGACAATATCGTTAGTAACCAAATTAAGTCTAGAATCTACAAACGAGGCTGTCGCGCTTAAATCAAGGTTAGCTAATATATTCCCACCGTTTTCTAGATGGCCAATAAGTCCGTCTAATCCATGTTCCTCAACAAGGCTTTCCACAGTATTATCAAATTTTATGAACTCATTATCGATTACTTGAGAGAGAAGATCTTGTGGTGTCAGTTCGCTGCCAAGCTTCCCGCCTAGTTCACCAAGGCTGATATTAATCTGTTTATTGTCAAACAACTCATCGGATTGCTCATCATTTAAAGAAGCTAGCATCATAGAGAAATTTTCAAAGAGACCCTCGCCCTGCCCACCTGAAGCATTTTTCGACCCTAATTGTAAATCGCCATGGGCTGACCCAACACCACCACTAAAAGCAATACTCATCCGAAAGACTCCAAACCTATTGGTGGTGGAACTGCAAATTTTGTACCAATTACTTTTTTTGAAAGAGTATATCTCGATCAAACTCTTTTAATTCTTTTTCTCTACGCTCTTCTGCGTTCAATTCATTCAATTTTTCTAAAATTTTTCTATTTTTACGTTCGTGTGAAGATACTAATTTTTGCAAATGTATTTTTTCAGTCATAAGAAATTCAATTTTGTTTCCCACGATTTCTTTCTGGCTAATCATTTTTTCACGAAGTTTACTATTAATCAAAATTCGGTGACTAGTTTGCACGACACCGGGCTCTACTGTCTCGTCGATATTAAAGGTTAAATCAGTTTCTAGTTTACGAATTTTCTCGATATTTTCATTCATACTACTCAATTCAAACTGAGTTTTTAATTTTTTAGCTTTACCGTGCCGGTAAATTAAGTCAAAGATCTTATACTTAGCCATGCTACAATTACTCGAATAACGTTGAGAGCAAGCGCTCAGTTTGTACGAATGAAAAATTTTCAGCCTGGTTTTGGTGCAAAAAGCCGACGATTTTCGGCCATAATTGGACTGCCAAATCAAGGTCTGAATCCTGACCTTGGACGTATCCCCCCATTAAGAGAAGATCTTGGTTTTCTTGATATATAGATACCAATTTCCTTAACTTACGTGCATTTTGTAAATGTTTTTCACTACACAATTCATCCATCAATCTACTCACAGAATTACCAACATCAATCGCTGGATAAACTCCCTGCTGAGCCAGCTTTCTTGACAAAACTATATGACCGTCCAAAATTGCCCGAGCATTGTCAACGATTGGGTCTGCAACAGTATCATCGCCATCAGCAAGAATGGTGTAGATAGAGGTGATTGAACCCACTGAATATATACCAGCTCCAGTTCGCTCAATCAGTTCAGGTATTAATGAAATTACAGATGGAGGATACCCTCTAGCCGTCGGTTGCTCTCCCAAAGACAATCCAATTTCTCTTTGAGCATGAGCTACGCGGGTTAGCGAGTCTAGAATCAGCAAAACATTTTTACCTTGGTCGCGAAAGTACTCTGCAATGCTTGTAGCCCTTTTAGCCCCCTGTAACCGGAGAAGCGCAGATCGGTCTGCAGGCACTGCAACAATGATAACCTTGTGCTTTGAATGCGAGCTTGTAATTTCTTTTGAAAACGAAGCTAATTCCCTTCCTCTCTCTCCAATTAGACCAACTACAATAACATCCGCTTCTGCGCATCTAGTAATCATACTCAAAAGAACCGACTTACCAACGCCAGAGCCAGCGATAATGCCCATTCTTTGTCCACGGCCAATGGATGTTACAGCATTAATACTTTTAATCCCAACATCAAAGATTTCTGTAATTTCCCCTCGATCAAATGGATTAACAGTTTTTCCTTCTACTGGGTAACGCTCCTCCGCATCAATTGACCCTTGTCCATCAAGTGGGTGACCCAGCCCATCAATTACACGACCCAAAAGGTTCGGCCCAACTTCAATTTCTTTAAGTCCAAAAGAAGCAGTGACTTTGTCACCACTTAAAATTTTTGAAGATTTTTCGTATTGAAAAATTATGTTTTTATTATCCCTAAAGCCGACAATAGCTCCCTTTGATGAAGCTCCAAGCTTTGATTCAATAATGCATTCCGAGCCAATTGATGCTGGAAAGTGACTACTTTCGATTACCTGTCCGTCAAAAGAAACTACCGTACCACTAAATTCAATGTTCTCAGTCACAGAAACCCGTTTCTTCACGCCGAGAAACGTCCTTTCAAGCATAGATTTCTGGCCATGAGATTGATATTTTTCATGATTACTCGGCATTTTAGATTAATCTCCAACCGCGAGATCGAACAATGAAACACGTGCCGATGATTTGGAACTTAAAACTTCGAACTCTCCTCGTTTCAAATTGTCTTGTCCATGAAATGTATATTGCAAGCCATCATCAAAGTTTAATCCAGTCAAAATCTCAAAATCTTTAGAATTCAAATACACTTTCACCTCATCATCATTTCCAGCTATTTGTTTTGCTGCTTCTGAAATTTTTTTGCTAAATGGAGCTGGGATTTCGTCAATCCTCATACCTGCAAGACCCGACGCCAACGACAAAACAAATTCAGATATTTGTGTTTCTAATTCATCAGCGATGAAATTGGACGCACCAATTATTGCCTGAAGGGCGTTCGAAAACTCTTCTTCTCGTTCGACGAATTGACTCGTGAAACTCGCTTTTAATTCCTCAATTTTTTTTTCAAAATGGGTGTTTTCATCTCGAGAATGCACCTGAGTAAAGGTGTCCTCCGCCTCACCCACTAATTCTAAGTCTGAAAGAGCCTCTTTAGAATCTTCCAGATCAGTTTCGTCATCAAAACCTTTAGTCTTTATTTTATGAGAATTTCCGGGCACAATATTTTCTGCTGCATCCTGGTCATGTATTTTTTGATCAATAGCATCATCGATCGCACCCAAAGCACCTTCGGAAACCGTTGCAAAGTTCTCTTCCCCAACCGAAACCTGTGCGTTAGAAGTCTCGTCAAGATGTTGTTTTTCGATATCATCCAACAAATCATTTTGACTGTTGGTGTGCTTTTCCTGTTTAAAAATCTCATTATTGGTGTCGCTGTCTACAAGATTTGAACGAACCAAGTCAAAAAGACTGCTAGACTTAAATAACCTTTCCTCATTTTCCTCTGCAATATTATCAGGTCGAAACTCAGTAAGGCTAGCCGCTTTAAGCAAACCCACTAAATCAGAATTTTTCAAAACTCCCTCGTCATCGTCAGGTGTATTAGATGGTATTTCCATTAAACCATCTCCTCACCGCCACGACCAGCAAGAACAATTGTGCCATCATCTGAAAGTTTTCTAGCCACGTTGATAATTTGTTTCTGAGCCTCTTGTACCTCAGTTAGTCGGACAGGGCCCAACGCCTCCATTTCATCACGAATATTTGCGGCAGCACGCGTAGACATACAGCCCAACAATTTATCTTGAAGCGCAGTTTCTGCTCCCTTCATCGCAATAATCAAAACATCTTGATCAACAGATCTAAGAAGCGTTTGTAGAGACCTATCATCAGAGCTTGAGAGGTTCTCAAACACAAACATATTATCCTGGATCTCAGCCATGAGGTCTTTGTCCTCTTTCTTGATAGAGGTAAGGATACGTGTTTCCATTTCTGTTTTTGTAAAGTTCATAATTTTGGCAGCAGCTTTTACGCCACCAATTTTGGACGCTCGAAGAGAGGTGTTTGCAGCAAATTTTTCTTTCATAACTCGCTCTAATTCTTTTACGGCGCCAGGTTCAACTGTCTCAATTGTTGCAATGCGCCTAACGATGTCCGCTTGGATTTCGTTCGGCAACAGAGTTAGGACATCTGCTCCTAAACCAAAATCTAAGTAAGAAATAATCAGGGCCTTAATTTGGGGATGCTCATCTATTATCAACTCAGAAATTGCACGAGCATCCATCCAATCTAAAATATCAATCGCTGACTCTGAACTTGCTGGAGTAATGCGTCCTAATACAGACTGAGCTTTATCTTCACCCAACGCACGAACCATAACATTTTCAATGTAACGTCCGGCACCTAACCCCAAGCCTGTTTGCTTTTTAATAGTTTCGAGAAATTCATCCAGAACCATATTAACAGTAGTTTGATCGACCCCAGCCACGGAATACATCGCAGTACCCAAGTGCTGAACCTCTTTAGGAGTCAAGTTTTGCAAAACTTGCGCCGCTTCCTCTTCGCCAAGAAGCATCATGAGGATGGCAGATTTCTCAGTACCAGAGAGTTCTGCTAATTTTTCGATGTCTGATACTTCTTCAGCCATTTTCCACTCCTATTAAAGCAAATTAAGATCATTCCGCATCAACTGCTTAAAGACGTTAGCTACGCGCCCGGCTTCATCGGCTACAATCATTCGAACTAACGCAACCTTATCATCATATGTATTAGCTGTATCTAGAAGGTCAGCTGAAATCCCACTCTTCTTTTTAGGCTTCAGTTTTGCTTTTATACCCTCCAGGGTTTCTCCCTCATCCACCTCAACGGCTTTAGTGGCTTCTACGCGTTGCGTAGCTAAATCCGCCATTGTCTCCGCCTCAGCATATAATTCCATAACCGAGTTAGTACTTGAAGTAGGAACTAAAATTCTCGATAGCATGGGACGTACGACACCGAGAGACACAAACCCTAGCAGAAATACAATCAGAGTTTTTTCAATTATTGATTTAAACCAAGTAGTTTCATACCAGTCAATTTGCTCACCAAAAATTTCTTCATTAAACAGCTGCGATGTAATTGTTAAACTATCACCGCGCTCAGTTTTTATTCCGATGGCACTGGCAATTAATTGCTCCATTTCATTTTTAATTTTTTCTGAAATAGGTTCATATGTAATCTCTCCTGTATCTGGGTCGATCACTTTTCGATCTCTAACCAACACTGCAGCATCAATCCTAGAAATAGTGTTGGAAGGTGTTTTTACAGTTTCAAACTTACGACTAACCTCATAATTTTTTAGTTCGGTTGAAGATTTAGTTTCAAATTCATTATTCGCTGCCTCACCATCCGCACCCTGACTAGCACGCCCGGCTGCAGTCTCTATTTCAGCCTCTGCTGGCGGCTGATTAGAAATTGCGCCGGGAATACCTACTGCATCTTTTTTTGCTGTCACATTTAAAGAGCTCTGTTCACTCAAGATGGCAGAGTCCTTTGGATCAACTAATTCTTGCGAAGTTTCACGGCGCGTAAAATCAATTTCTAAATTTACTTGCGCATTAACATTCGAGGCGCCAACGATTGGCGCAACCAAGCTTTGTATCCGAGACCTATAAATGCCTTCAAGTCTCATCCTATATGCGAGCTGACTGTCAGCCATAATTTCGTCCGGATTATCAGGAGAATAAGACAATAAGCGGCCAGATTGATCAATTATGGATACACCACTTTGTCCCATTCCTGGAATCGACGAAGCAACCAAGTTAGTGATCGCCCTCACCTGAGTTTGGTCAAGCTGCCGTCCATTTTTTAGAGTAATAAACACCGAAGCTGTAGGCGCTGTTTGATTGCGAATGAATACAGATTTTTCCGGCAAGGCCAAATGGACGCGCGCAGCCTGAACGCTACTAATCTCAGCTATAGATCTTGAAAGTTCGTTTTCTTGAACTTTTTTCAACTTCATGGTTTCAACAGACCGCGAGACACCCAGCGGTAGATTATCAATATCTTCAAAGCCATTGGCTGAATATTCTGGAAGACCTTGAGCAGCTAACGATATTCGGGCTTGGTGATAATCGTTAGTTGGTATTAAAACCTCACCGGTGGCTGGATCAAGCTCTACATCCATTCCCATATTTTTCAAGGATTCATAAATCTTTGATTTGTCCGCGTCAGATACAGAGGCGTACAATGTGGTCATATTCGGTTCACGCATGGATACAAACACTATTGCAGCAGCCACGGCAGTCAGAGCCGCCAAAATTGTTGGAAATGCGCGTCGAAAACTAGGTTGATCTATAGCCTCACGAATATTGACCATAGCATTCTTGGACGAGGTCAGCATATTTCTTGATCCGACTTCGGTAGTTTCGATGCTAACCATTTGATCTGTATTTGCCATGACTCTTACCCTGTCTGCCTTATACCGGCATATTCATTATGTCTTTGTAAGCGCTTAACGCTTTGTTACGGATATTAAGCGTTAGTTGAAAGCCAACTGACGAAATTTGTTGATTAATCATAACCTTAGATAAATCATTTTCAGTCCCAAGTTCATAATCTCGCGCCAGTTGTGAAGCGGTGTTTTGCGCCTGAGAAACTCCATTCAAACCATCAGAAATTCTCTGTGAAAATGATGGGCCAAATTCAACAGATTTTGACTGTAAAGCCTCGGCTGAAAGCTGAGCCTTCTGCTGGACCGATGACATGTTTGTATTAACGGCGGTTATATTTGAACTTTGAATTTTCATTGTACGTTCCTCATCCAACCTTTACGTCAAGCTTTGAATTGAGCGCCTCAATGGTATTTCTTGGCCTTAAAGTTAGTTCATTATCGAAAACGATGTCGGTGTGCCCAATTTTATCGGCACAACTCAGTATTTCTGCGCGCTGAATAACATTGTCTAACTCCCTTACATTACCAGGCCATTCGTGTTGTACGAGCTTATTTAAGGCCTCAGTTGATAAAACTTTAGGGGTACCATTTTCAGTAACATTCCGAGTTAGTAAGTGGGCAGCTATAGCGGGTATATCAAGCGGTCGTGATTTCAGCGCACATGTTGAAACTGGGAAAACGTTTAGGCGGTAAAATAGGTCTTCTCTAAATCTGTTTGCTTGAATTTCTTGTAGCATATTTCTATTTGTAGTCGCCAATACTCTGATATCTATCGCAATTTCTTTTGTACTTCCAACTGGAGTCACTACTTTTTCTTGCAAAACTCTTAAAAGCTTAGATTGAAGCGTCAAAGGCATTTCTGAAATTTCATCAAGTAAAATAGTGCCAGAATGTGCTGCCCTAAAAAGCCCTACATTGGATTGTAGGGCTCCAGTAAACGCTCCTTTTTCATGTCCAAAGAGCATTGATTCCAACATATTCTCAGGAATTGCCGCACAGTTCACTGCTATGAAAGCTTCATCTTTTCGTGCTGACTTGGCGTGCAAAATTTTTGCTACAACCTCTTTTCCTGTACCAGTGGGACCATTTATGAGAACGCTCGCATTAGATCCGGCGAGCTTACAAAGCAAATCTACCAAATCAGCGGTTTCTGGATCGTCACACGGTAAATTGACATGCTTGACAAGAAATTGTTCTAAAAACAAATTTAAATAGAAAGAGTTCACATGCGATGATTCTGAGAAGTTTACGGGCATGTAAAAATACTTAATTGCACCGTTACGCTTAACTTTGATACCAAAAGCTTCAGAATTCGCCACTAGCACAACCACTTTTGTAATTTTGTGTGATCGGAGATATGTCTCGAATGTATCAGAATGTACGTCACAAGCTTTGGATGTTTCTGAAATAATTAGATGCCTCTCTTTCGAGATTGTCTGGACAGAGCCCTGGTCACCTAAAATAGACCACTCCACGCCCCTTTTATCTAAAGCGCTACAGATGGTTTGGGTGAAGTCAGCGTCCCCAGAATCTATTAAATAATTAGTCATCATCAACCTCCAACGGAAGTAATGCACGCTTTGTGCCAAACACAATATATCATCTAATAACAGTTAGATAAGAGTATTTTTATTCTTGAATTGCACTCAAAACGATTGGTGGTCATATTTTTGACGGCCAGCTAACATAATCCATGCGTGCGACGTTAATACTAATGACGAGTTAATATTGATTAAGAGGAGCTTATAATGAACACACAAGCGGCTATCAGTGGTTACACAGAAATCAAAAGCCAAACGCTCTCTCACGAAAGTATTGGATACAACGTCGTTAGCGCCGCTTTAATCAAACTTGAAGTAAGTTTAAAATCATTAGTCTCGTCCACAGACACGCAAGAGCGTAAAAAATCGTTTGAAACATCCTTACTCACTTTATATTTCTTACAAAAGAGTTTAGACTTTACAGATCAGGGAGATTTAGCAATCAATTTGTATCGTCTATATGAATTCTGCCGGATTAAGCTTCTCGAAGTTGGTATAGACGGCAGCTCAAATAATGATGAAATAAAAAAGTGCCATTCCTTTATAAATGAAATTCGGATAAGCTGGGACAGCGTCATAGACAAATAACTACCAGGCAATATCATGTATGCACCAGAATTTGTTTTCTCAATAACCTCAGCAATCGTTGCCGAACGTTATATCAGCTCAAATTTAGAAATTGGGACAGTTGCATACAAATTCGCTACGTTCTTACAAACTCGTTATGTCAATGAGAACGCAGAAAATATCAGAACCACAGCAGAAGCATTTATGT
>Ga0209198_1000515_pt1 | contig 34655 bp, 47 predicted proteins | sample COGITO_mtgs_1105_2_FD_184804 | JGI IMG/M metagenome (GOLD analysis project Ga0209198, IMG submission 184804) | Pelagic marine microbial communities from North Sea - COGITO_mtgs_110519 (SPAdes) (version 2) | ecosystem: Environmental > Aquatic > Marine > Epipelagic ...
ATTAGCTACCTTTATGAGTTGAACTACTATATCAACACCTAGTTGCCTTCGGCTTGTTGTAGCCAGAGAAGGTTTCACCTCTGTACTCTATGGTCATACAATCTCCACCCAAGCTGTTGTTGCTTCATCCCATTCGTATGCTTGACCATCATCTGGTATATCTGTTGGTGCTTTCCATTGGCAAGTGTCTTCTACTAATACCCAAGATGGATAGGGGCTTGGTGCTATGAAAGCATTTCTGCCAGCATCATAAGTAAAACCTACACCAGCATAATTCTTTCTAAATGAACCATTGTAAGAAGTTTGCTTCCACCAACCGCCAGAATTAATAGTGGATAGAAAAGTAATACCTAAGTCTTCTTGTTCAACACCAGCAGCGTCAGTGATAATAGAATTATCAACCACCTGTATGCCTACAACACTGTTCACCTCATTTAACTGTGCAAAGTGTGCCATATAATCCTCCTACGCGGTGTATGAACCACTGCCATTAAATATAAGTATAGTGTCTGAACCAGACGTTGAAACTGTGGGGGAGCCAGATGTTGTGCCTGAGTATTTTGAAGTTAACATTCTAAGAATTACTACCCCAGAACCACCAGAACTACCTGTTCTTAAAGTTCCGCCAGAACCACTTGAAGACCCTGCACCACCGCCACCAGACCCAGTGTTTGTAGTACCATTTGTAGGGCCATTAGCAGAGCCGCCTCCACCTGTGCCACCATTAGCAAACGCATTATTATACCAAGACCCACCACCGCCACCGCCAGCCCTTGTTACAGATGAACCCGTAATGGAAGATGCTAACCCATTACCGCCCGTACCAAGTCCTGTTGACCCATCAGTACCAGCCGTTCCTGCACCACCGCCCCCACCACCATAAAATGTAGAAGAACCACCAGCGTTACCACCTCTAGTACCTTGTCCAGCTATACCCAAGCCGCCAGTTGTGCGACCTGCCCAAGTATCACCTGACCCAGAGCCTCCATTATCACCTTGTGCACCATTTGTAGTATAGTTACCACCAGCGCCACCCGTAGATATAATAGATACTCCAGTACCTACAAGTGAAGAGTTCCCACCATTAGTAGCATCAGTAGCAGCGACCCCTCTTGCTCCAGCAGCCCCAACAGTTATGGTGTACACAGCCCCTGCCGCAAGAGAAGCTGAAGATTCACTTGCGCTTGAACCACCTGAAGTTTCTGATAAATAGCTATTTCTATAACCACCAGCACCGCCCCCAGCACCTCCATCAGCACCGCCACCGCCACCAGCAATTACTAGGAATGAGGTTTGTACAAAGGGGTCTATTCCACCAACACCTTCACCAGTGTTTACCCAGACATTAGCCCCTGCCGTGACAGTAGTAGCAACATACTGCTCACCGCTTGTAGAGTTAATCCATAGGTGACCTACGGCTGGAGGATTAGATGATATTGTGGGGTCTGACGCAGATACTGTAGAAGGTAAACCTGCTGCTGCTGCTGCTGCAATGTCTGCTGCCAGCCCTGTGTAATCCGAGTTTTCTCTTGCCTTGGTCATGGGCTACTCCCCTACTGGCATCAAAGCCTTCAACGCATCCGCATCACTGGCTGCATCCATGCTCACTTGCAATGCTGCATCGTTGGTACGGATGGTTGCCCTTGCTGCTTCGGCTGCTTCACTCTCCGCAGGGATGGTTGCCTTGATGTCTAAGGGTGCAAACGCTGCGTTTCGTGCTGCTCTACGAGCGTCATGGGCAATGACTTTAGCTTTTGTCATGTCTATAGTAATCATGCGCCTACTCCATCTGTTAAGGTATCTGCATCAACTGACCACGCATTGCGAAATGTGCGATCTGAAGGTACAACTGAGTCGTCCACAATCTTAAACTTCAAGCCAGTAGGTACGTCTTTTAAGGCTGTCTCTGCGTCCGTAAGGGAACAGTTCGATGCGGGGGTTATTACACAGACATTTCCGTCTGCTTCTTGGTATATAATTTTCATTAGTTTGTTCCTTAGTTATGAGCCAAAAAAAGTTAATCCGACTTCTGGGCTATCTAAAAAGTAGTTACTTGGAAGTGTCGTTCCAAACTTCATAGCAGTAGTTGTTTTTGTATCGTTACTAGCCATGCCTACACAAGCCCACGACCAGCTTGTATTAACGTAACGAGCATTAGCGGTAGCACAATAGTTTGTATTTGCAAAGGCTGTAGCAAAGTTTACTGTGTACCGACCTACCGCATTGTCTGTAACTGAACTAACGCCATAATTTCCAAGTACGGCTAATGTTCCTGTGCCGTTAAATACTACCCAAGCCTTTGCCAGCCTAGTGTTAGTGTTAGAACTACCAACTGTGTCAAAGTTGTCATCCCCTCTAATTGTTGATGCCATTAGTTTGTTCCTTTGTTATTCGTCAAATGCTATGTAAGAAACATGAGCAGCGTCACCATTCGCCCCTGCTGGAGTTAAAGTTTTAATGTCTCGTAATGATGCAGTTCTATCTCCGTAACCTCTTGCGATATAATAAGCACCTGAGTCTGACACCTGTACAGATTCACAATAAATATCACTAGGTAGGGCTGTAGTCCAATTTAAAGTGTAATCACCTGTGGCATTATCTGTCACTGAACTTGTATTATAAGAGCGTTTAATTGCTAATGTTCCTGTGCCGTTAAATACTACCCAAGCCTTTGCCATACGCTTATCCAAAGCTGGTATGCTCGGCTGAGTCGTTGTGCTTCCGTCTGAGTGCAGGAGGGTGTTTGCTTTGATTGTGGACATGTTATTGGCCTCCCATGATTTGTATAGAAGCAATATCCGCATCGCTTGAGTATGGGGTGTTTCCATTATGCCCGTTATTGCAAAGCGTTCTTATTAAAGAAGTCGTTCTATACGTTGAGGTTTCTCGTATAACTAAAAGGTATCCAGCGTTGTAAGCAGTAGTGTGACCCATTGATAACAAGGCACTAAAATTCGTATCAGCCATAGGTGTAGAAAAGTTAATAGTGTAGTCGCCAGTTCCATTATCTGTAATACTGGATACGCCCTCAGAATCTCGGATTGCCACTGTACCTGTGCCATTAAAGTTAACCCATGCCGTAGGTATTAGCTGCTGACTTTTAACAGTAGGTATGCCACCTGACGCATTTTGTATGTCGTTTGCTTTAATTGTACTCATTAGATAATCACCCATGTTGACCCAGAGGCCACAGTAATTACTCTACCTGCTGCCACAGTAATTGGCCCCACGGACGATCCGTTCTCGTTGCCAGTGAAGGTTATGTTTTCATCAATGACCTTGGCGTTGGTGCGTATCACGCTGTTAGTACCCAAGCTAGGCCCACCTTCTGCTGCTGCAATCGCTTTGAATCGTGCATCGGAAGCTGACTGTGTGTAATGATCTGCCACAGTAAAGGTCTTCAAGGAGATCACAGTCACTTCATCGTTCAATAGCAGTGCTACAGTGAACGTGATGCTGTTGCCGTTGGTCGCTGTGAAGTCTGTTGTGTCCGTTAGTAATACGCCATTGACATAGACTTCAATAAAGTTAGGTGTGTAGCTTAGACCTGTCTTTACTGTCTGTCCTGCTGTTGCTAAGAAGGAGACCTTTTCCTGCGCTTTTAAACTTAGCTTTGCGCTTCTGCCTAAGTAGCTCATCCTGCGATCTCCTGTGCAATAGTGACACTACCATTCAAGACATTATCTCTATTCATTTGAACAGTCCCATTATTAATTTTCATTTCAACTGTGTAAGTAGTTGCAGACGTAGTGTTTGGACTGTCTAAGTATGTAATAAATAATGGCAATGGAACGTAGTCATCAACACGATTAAAACCATAACGGCCTAATTCCCTGACTACAGTAGAACCTCTTTTGATTCTTACATGAATATTATTTTGGTTAGTTGCTTGTCCAACAACAGCCCCACCGCAATTAAAAGTAACTAATACTTTACTGGATGAAGATTGAGGTGTAATCGTTACTGTCATATCTGCTATTGCTACATAAGAGCCACTTGCGTTTGTATACGATGGAGAGTTCACCGCATTTTGAACGACCTGAATAACACTACCCGTAGCTGCCTGTATGTTATCAATGCCAGTAGCACCCGTTATCGTTGTAGTCATAACTTACCCCTTTGGATTAGCTGACTTCACTGCTGCTCGTAGAGTCTGCAAGTCAGTCAAGGTATCACCACCATCTAAGAGAGCATGGATGCAGTCTTGAATGGATGGGTACGCTGCTTGGCGACTACGGGCATACGCTGCTGCGTCATATTCGGCTTGAAGCTGAACAATCTTAGCTGCGATTGCTGCGTCTGTTGGTTGAGTTTGTACTTCATCCAACCACTCTAATTCATCTCCACGTAGTACCCACTGGGCGTTTGGAGTTAGTGCTTGTAGTGCTGCTACTTTATCGGTCATGATTTGTTATCCTTTAAGATTGAACTTCTATTATTTCTAACATGGAGACTGCTCTTGATGTCGCACTAGCATGTGACCTGTTTATGTATATACCACCAGTGTCATTTTGAACAACCACGCTAATCTCTACTGTATCTCCAACACTGCCTGTCAATGTAGACTTTGCAAATCCCGATTTAAGATGTATTTCATACAAGCCATTATAGGCAATATTTGTTTTCATCATTGGTACGTCTGTGCCGTAAAAGCCACCATAAGACCTAGTATTATCAGCAGTTTGTAATATTTTAGTATTGTTGATTTCAAATCTTACTGAAGGATTTGTGTTGTCTTGGTTATCCGCATTACTAAACGGAGCCATATACACATTAGTTTTTAAAATGAAAAATGAATTAGCTGCTTTTCTAGTAAATGATTTTGTAAGAATATCCCTAGATATTGTATTTGAACCAGAGGCTACTGTTTGAACATTGCTCTCAACGTAAAGAACTTGCAACACTGAGCCACTGGGCATACTAGCACTCGTCATGCCACTCAACTGGTTCGTCAGTGCAATCGTGCCAGAGCCGCTTACTGTTTCAAGAACGTCTGTTTTTAGTTTAGAGGTCATTGTGCGATCTCCGTTAATTTAATGTTGTAAGAACTCGTACCATGATAAGCATAAACAGTTCCGCTTCCGTCACATAAAAATGACACGCCATAAGTAATAGCTGATGTACCCCCTGCAACCCCTTGAGCAGTTAAATGGACAGGTGAATACAAATTGCCTGATGTGTCCCTGTGGTAAAACGGGTAATTATCAGAGTACATAACTGAACCAGCTTTAGTTATGTTCATTAGCAACCCTGCGTTGCTAGTTGCGTATGCCATTCCTGAGTCAACTTCAACTACTATTATACTGTTTGCATATTTGGGGGTAATGGCTAATTCAAAAGCTGAACCTAAAGCTTGATATGACGATGCTGTTGTTGAGACAGAAGCATTTTGACTATGCGTTTTAGTAATAACTTGGATAACTGACCCTGCTGGCATCTTAGTTGTGCCTTGTGAATGAAGGTCAAGTGTCTTACCACTGGCAATCTTAATCACCTCACCGCTAGGGTGGGAGAGTTCTTTAAGTTCTAAGGTGCTCATACAATGCTCCAAGTGCCTGTTAGGGTCACTGTGTAACCATCAGCTATTGTTACTGGGCCAGCAGTCATACCATTAGTGTTGGCAGGTATCGTGATGTTCTCGCTGATAGTGTTTGCGTTTGTGCGTATGATTGATGCAGTACCAAGTGACGGGCCTCCGAGAGCTACGGCAGAGTTAATCTTTGCTGCTGTGACTGAACCATCTTCAAGGTCACTCGTACCTACAGATTCAAATGGACTGACGTTACCTATATATGGCATTAGCTGATCTCCAAGATGCTCGCAAACACTTCAAGATCTCCAGCAACACTAGCAGTCAATCCAAGAATGTCACCCGCTTCCAGGTTAATTGGCTTGTCCATTAATAAAGTAGCGTCTGCGGGTACGGGTACTGTCTTGCAAATGTGGCGATAGGTTGTGCCACCATCAACTGTAACCTCAACAGTGACATCCGCATCGTTAACCCCATCAATGTTACTGATGTACAGTGCGTGAATGACAGACTGTGTAGCTGATGGTGCGGTGTATAACGTAGTCCGTGATGTGCCAATTGCTACACCCGCGTTCTTAAATGTGTTCATGTTAGCCTCCCAATGCGATTGCCATAGCGACAGATGCGCCGATTGGATCGTAAGTAGTATCGTGATTGTGTGAAGCAGCCGCTTTACCTGCCAAAGCCGTTGTTATGCCCGAAGCATAAGACGCATCATCGTTAATGGCTGCCGCCAGTTCATTCAATGTATCTAAAGCGCCCGGTGCGCCACCTATTAAATTAGTAATCTCAGTGTCCACATAGGACTCTGTAGTCTTTGAATCAAGGGCTGTTTGTAACCCACTTATCACTGAAATCGCATGGTTCGTTGGATGGGTGTACACAGTGTTAGTATCGGTAAACAGTGCACCTGACGGAACATTCGTGAGTACCTGACTGTCGTCTACCTTTCCATCTAAAGCGGTTTGTAATCCAGTAATAACTGAGATGGCATGGTTCGCTGGGTGTGCGTAAGTTGTATCGGTAAAGACAGCGCCAGAGGGTACATCGGTTAATACTTGACCATCGTCCACCTTACCCGCAAGATCGCCTTGGAGCGCCGTGTAATCTGCTAGTTCTCTTGCCTTACTCATGTACTATTCTCCTAGTGCGGCTTCTGTCATAGCAGTCATATCTTCATCAGTCCAATAATCTTTAGCCAACATAAGAACAAGATGCTCTTTGTTACGAGCCACACAGTCTGTCCAATCTTCATCAGACATTCCTTCTGGCTGACTGCCATTGATTAGTGCTACTGAATCACCACAAGCTGAGTAGTGTTGTGCGATTTCTTCTGCTGTTAATTCAGCCATCTTGTTATTCCTCTAGTGCTGTTAAACGTGCTTCAAGTGCTGCGTTTTGGGTTGATAATTCTTGTATTGCTTTGACTAAGACTGGAATCAATGCGGATTCTGCTACCTCTTGAGAACCATCTTCACGATCATCCCACATTCTAAAGCCGTCTTTGATTTCAGAGTGGTTATCAATAACAGCCTTAACTTCTTGGGCTATAAATCCATGATTAGTCTGAGTGTTTTTGAATACTTCTGTAGAGTCTGCTTCATAAGCACTGAATGTCTCAGGTAGTTCACCGAGAGTTTTATAGTTCCAAGTGCGAGGAATAAGATCATTAATGAAGGACAGACCAGCAGTAGACGTAGTAATGTCTTTCTTATATCGTTCATCGGATACAGTTGACCATGTTGCGTTACCATGCGCTGCTCGTATGTCGTTTGTTCCCTGACCTAAAGTTACGTAACCTGCTGCACAGTTAAGGTTGTAGCCAAGTCCGTGAGCATAGTTTCCAGATGGAGAAGTTGTGTCAACATAAGGCCCAATAAGAATATTTCCGTCACCTGTGGTGATAGTGTTTTGATAACCTCCTGTATTCATGCCTACAAATACATTATCTTGCCCTGTACTAATGTACCGACCTGACCTATAACCAATGCAAGTGTTAGAGCCACTACCTGTAGTGTTAGCCTTTAAAGATTCAAAACCAACGGCAGTGTTGCGATATGATGTAGTGGCATTTGATAAAGAAGAATGACCTACAGCAGTGTTTTCGTAACCTGTGGTATTGTCGTGCATAGACAAGCAGCCTACAGCAGTGTTGTTATCTGCTGTCGTGTTGTTATCTAAAGCATTTCTACCAACCGCAGTGTTGCCAGCACCTGTGGTGTTATCTAGCATGGCTTGATAGCCTACTGCTAGGTTATTACCTCCTGTAGTGTTAGCTTGTAAAGCAGCCGTACCAATAGCAATGTTACTTTCACCTGTGGTGTTAGTTTTTAAAGAACGATAACCCATAGCAGTATTATTACTTGCCGTAGTATTACGAGCCAAAGCCTCATATCCAAAACCAGAATTGAAAGAACCTGTGGTGTTATCACCTAGAGAATCGTACCCAGAAGCAGTGTTGTCACCACCTGTGGTGTTAGATGCTAAAGAATAGTAACCAGAAGCAGCATTGTTAGCACCTGTGGTGTTGTATTGCAGGGCATACATACCTGTAGCAGAATTGTAACCACCTGTAGTGTTTCTCACTAAAGCACTATAACCAATAGCAGTATTGCGTTCACCTGTAGTGTTAGCACCTAAAGCATCTCCACCAACCGCAGTGTTGTAACCTGCTGTGGTATTTGCGTCTAACGCCCTCATACCTACCGCAGTGTTAGCTGTTCCTGTAGTGTTAGCTTGTAAAGCATTTCTACCTACAGCAACTAATTCACCACCTGTTGTATTGGCTGCTCCAGCATTACTTCCTACTGCTGTATTAAAATTTGCTGTAGTTTGGGCATCTAAAGCAGCAGAACCAATAGCTGTGTTTCCAGTTCCAGTTCCAGTATCTAATGCTTTATAACCAACTGCTGTATTATCATCACCCGTAGTAATAGCTGTTCCAGCCTCGTCACCAACGACAGTGTTATTATCACCACCAGACACAATGCTATTACCAGCGTTAACACCAGCTACAAAGTTACTTGTCCCTGCTGTGACTGCGCTGATACCTGCTGTGGCTAGATTGCCTGTCATAGTACCACCAGCTAGAGGTAGCTTAGTAGCAATACTATTGGTGACAGTTGTAGAGAAATTAGCGTCATCACCTAATGCAGCCGCTAGTTCGTTAAGCGTGTTTAGCGTAGCTGGAGATGAATCGACAAGGTTAGATACTGCGGTGTTTACATAAGACTCTGTGGTCTTGCCATCTAACGCAGCCTGCAAACCTGTAATAACCGAGATCGCGTGATTGGATGGGTGGGTGTACACAGTGTTAGTGTCAGTAAACAATGCGCCAGAAGGTACATTCGTAAGTACCTGGCTATCATCAACCTTCCCGTCTAATGCCGCTTGCAGCCCTGTAATTACAGAGATCGCATGGTTAGCTGGGTGAGTGTAAGCAGTGTCAGTAAACAAAGCCCCAGAAGGCACGTTGGTAAGTACCTGACTGTCATCGACCTTGCCCGCTAGTAACGCGTCAGTTTCTGATTTCTTGTAATGGTCAGACACCCCAAACGCGGTAAAGGCAACAATCGTAATCTCGTCATTTAAAGTCGCACCGACGTTAAAGACAATAGAGCTACCATCAGTCGCCGTGTAATCAACTGTACCCATACCCACGCCGTTCAACATTACAATAATGTTATTGGGTAGGTACGCTAATGTTGCAGAATGAATGTCTGTCCCAGTAAATGTCGTTTGCCCTGCAGTCGCTGTGTAGCGGTAGCTGTTCAACGAAGCGTAAGCCAACATAATGTCGCGAAATAGCTGAGCAGTTATACGGATCTGCGCTCTATCATCAGTCGTAAATGACGCGGCGGTTGTGCCTTCTTGGGCACGAATAACTGTCAGCGTGTTACCCACAATCGCTGTACACTTTACAATCTCTTTTGTGGAGTTAGTCGGTGTGGATAACGTAATGTAAGTGTGATCACCTGACGCAAGTGTTGGAAACGATGAAGCATCGACCACAGTGATTGTCGTAACAGAAGCATTGATGTTCGCTGCCAGAAAGGTTGTCGCGTCATTTGTAAACTGAATGGACATTATTTTCTCCTATTAAGAAACAGTCACTGTCCAAGAAATTGTCACAAGGTCGTCTGAACCTTTATTCACCGCAGCAAACACTGTACGCGCTAACATCGTGCCGCCGCTCGATGCTGTAAATAAACCCGCTTCTGTCAAAGCACCTGTGGCATCCCCAGCTAACCAAGTTGTTGCATAGGTTACGGCTGCGCCAGAAGCAGTACCGCCACTTACGCTAAGTGCATTACGATCAACTTCAGTAGCAAGTGTCGTGTTTCCTACCGCAGCCGCAGTAGTGCCTGTGCCAACCGCCATGTAGCTGATGACACTGCCGCTGTTGCCAGCAAGTCGAGAAGCTAATAACTCTTTACCCGCAGTAACAACTAAGTTGTCTATTTCTCGAATAACCTCACCATTTTTGGTGATGGTTAAAGCACCTTTTAAACTAATCTGATCGTTAATCATTTGTGTTACCCAAATAAAGCTTGGTTAAGATAGACTGCACCGAGTGTCGGTATCGCCCCATAAACAAGTGAGACATCTATCACATCTGTCACACTTACTGTGTCTGTCATTCCGCGCTGGAACTGTACGTTGATTACAATCGCATCCGCGACTGAAACTACATCCGAGACTTCTTTCGTAAAGATCAGGCTCAAAGTATCTATTGCTGATACGTTGTCCGCTGCCACCTTGCTCAGTGCGATTGAAGTGTTATCAACAATCGTCGCGGCGTCAGCAAAAAACCGATTCTTTGACTCGGCATCAAGATATATGCCCGCTGCAACCAGTTGCGTATACACGCGCTGAGCCAGCTCTACTTGTCTGACTGACGAGGTGAGTTCTGTTTTTTTGTAATCGACGCCAATATTAAGAGACATTAGTGGTCTTCACGAACCTTGAATTTGAGCTGGTCAAAAACGGTTTGGACTGCACCACTAGCGTAGGTCACTTCGACTTCGCCAGAGAATGTGCCTGCCGTGTCTAAAACGCCCACGGGCCATTGCAAAAACGCTACACCGCTGGTGTAAGGCGCTTGGAGAGTCATAGTAATTGTAGACTTGAGGACGGTCGCCCCAAGAGCTTTGAATTTCAGTTTGGCTGTTGCACCAGTTAAGTCGATCGGTGCCCATGTGGTCGGATCGTCAGCATCTAAGGTATAGCCAGATGCAGCAGCGTTTGAATCACGCAGTGTAAGATTTAGTTCAGGTAACGTGTCGCCCTTCACTAAATTGATTGTGTCGTAGTAAGCCATTTTGACCTCAAGTTTTAAGGGTTGTTCTCAGCATTGACATGCCGTGTCAGTATATCATTATTTAATAAGCTATGCTTATAACTGCGAGTAAATGGGAGTTAGCCTTTTTACCAAGTCCTGCGTGTCCCCATTAAAAAACTGTTCGACGGTTCCAGCTGTTGGACCTAGTAAAGAGACCGTAGCACTTCGCCCGTAGTTGGGGGCTTCGTACATTGCTTTAATAATAGATAACGGGCCTAAAATTCCTGCCCGGTCTACCAAATCAAAAAGATAAGCTAAGATCCCCTCGTCTTCTTCACCGCCACTTTTTCCAACCGCACCTTTTATAACTTCTCGGGTCTGCAATGCGAGTGCCGCCAGCGGCATAAGCGCCCCGAACATCAACCCAGCTGACATCATGGAGCCCACCTTATCACCTTCTTTCCAGCGTGCCTTGGCTTCTCGAACAACACCACCGACAACAACTTGACCAAACGAGTAGAAGAAACTTTTTAATTGCCAGATTAGCATGTAGTGTGGATCACTTGCCCAAACAGGTCTTTGCGCTGCGTTAGGTCGAATAATTGATTCGTCAACAAACGATAAGATTGCTTCTTGAACTTTTTGACCTTCGGGTGTAGTTAGATCCAATATTTCCCCCGTAGTTTTAGCTCCAGGATTATCATACGCTTTGAATACATCTTCAGGTGTTAAACCTAACTCTTCTAAATAACGTATGCTGCGATTGTTACCTTTCATCGCTTCATCAGCGTGTTTGGTAATGAAATCTTGTGCCATATTGGCAGAGATAACACGCGTCATGCGGGTCCAGCTCTCAAGCCCAATAGCTGTAAAATATTTATCTGACCACTTACGCGCGCCTGCATCCATATACTCAGAGCCGTACGATTGGGCCAAAGCTTCTTGAATCGCTGCTCGTCCCGCTGCACCAATGCGTTCAGCGAACGCGACTTGCTCTTCGCGTGACTGCTTACTTATATAGCCACGCCACGCTTTCATCGCACTCTTAAATCCGTTCATATCCTTTGCTCGAATAATGGGATTACCCGCATCAGTGAGCGACGCCACTGTAGCAAAAAGCAATGTTGTTGCGAACTGTAATGCAGCAATATACGACTGTATTTTGTTCCATTTAGGGTCAATGTCTGTACCTAACTGACCCATGTAACCAAGAATTATTTTACGGGCTTGGGCTTTTTGCTTCGGGTTCATCTGTTCAATTAACGCTGCCGCTTCGGCTTCTACCACAGCATATTCAGCATGTTTAATCGCTTGTTTTAAATATGATTGAATAGCAATTGCAGGCGGTTTGTAAAACCCTAAATCCTGCATTGCTTTCATATCCATATTCTTTAGCTTACGTTGAAGTCTTGAATCGAACTTGGCTCCTGGTATCTCAGAATTAGGGGTCGGCATTTCATCAACGAACGCCCCCTCATTCATCATCATCTTTTTAAACACGGTCTTCGCTTCTCTTTTAGTCAGACCTGCTTTTTCAAGTTCAGCGAGCATAGCTGTTGGGTTTTCACTCATTGCCCTTGTGTTATATACAATAGGGAAATAATTTTCAATAAAGCCAATTTTTGGTAAGCGTTTTTTGAGGTATTCTTTATGGAACCGTTCAAAGAAACTCGCGAGTTGTTGTCGCATCTTTGGATCTGTTGAGTCCTCAATTGGGACACCTCGTTGCATCTCTTCGAGCACTTTGGCTGAAAGAGCTTCGTCTTCGCCAATAATTTCGCTGTATTGGGCGTTCCATTTATCCATAGCCCGGTTGCGCCTATTTAACATGTCCCCGTCTTTACTAGCTTCTTGGCTACGTTTATAAAACAGGTTAGCAAACGCAGGTCCGTTTTTACCTAATCGAGTACGTGCGTACTGGTCAGCAGACAGTACTACTTTTAACATTTGCGAAACAGTGTCACTGCCCCATGCTTGACTCAAAAGTTCGGCCAGTTTAGCAACTGCCGCAGAATCTATTAGGTCGGCAATAGCCATTGCAATAGGATCTTCTGAGAACTGCTTGAAGTCTGGTGCCCCCTTCTTTTTAGGGTTAGAGCGGTTTTCGTACGCTGCTCGTTTTTGGATACGAGGTGCCGCATCCTTTGTGCTTCCAGCAACAAACTCTGCCCCGCCAAGCAGGACGAAATTAACTTTGCCCTTACCGGCAACTTCGTCCATGAACTGTTCAAACGTTTCGTTTAAGGTTCCACGCTCTTTTGTGTCACGCAATTGAGCGCGAGCTTCGTCAGACAAACCATTTATCAACTGTGTCTTTACGAACTGCCGAGAACGATTAAAAATTTGCGTAACTTGCTTTGCTACTTTTTTGAAAAAAGCCGCAGAAAAATCGGCTGGTTTTGTAGCTTGTTTCTTTGCCCATGCACTCACTTGGTCGGCAAACCACTCTTCAAAACCTGCGCTGTCGTCAGTGTATGTATACTCACCAGCTTTTTTAATCTTGCGTTCTTTATCAAACTGTTTTTGCAGCCTGTCTTTTTGCACTTGGGGAAGTGCCGACCACATATCCCACATTACAATGTGGCCCATTTCATGACCAAGAACAAATAGTTGCTCTGCCTGTCTGTAGGCATTACCTTGATTAAGCTTTTTAAGGACAATGTATCTTTGCCCTTTGTATTGTATTACTGCGGCTTTTGGTGGTTTGCCTTGTTTATATTCGCCAACAACATTAAGGAACCCATTCCTAAACACCTCATCGGCTAGCTTCTTTACCTCCGCAGGTATGCCTGTCGATCCGAGATCATCGCGATAGACGATGTTTATCTTACCCTTTATCTTTAAGATTTTAGAGATAGCGTCGACGTAATCAAGAAAAAGTGTGGGTATATCCCCCCAAGCAGTAACACTGTTTTTCGTGGCTTGCTCTACTTTATTTTTCTTTTCTTGGTTAGTTGGATCTAATGCACTTTCAGCTTCAGCTTTCCTTTTTTCTGGGTTACGACTTATTCCTGTTCGCTTTGTGCTTTTTTTGGAAGTAACAACTATCGCATTGCCGTCTTCATCAAGCATGCGTTTTTTGTTGTCCTCCAAGCGTGCTTGATTCTCGCCCATAACCGTAGTGTCAGTTTCTAAACTGGCGTCTTCTTTTGCATCAGCAAGTTCGTTAAGGTACTCCAAATCATTTTGCGCATACTCTAACCGTTTTTGCGCTTTTTCAACTTTATCCTGAGCCCCAGGATTATTTACGTCATCGGCAAGTTTGGATTCTGCAGCCTGAAGATCCGTATAAAGTTTTTCAATCTTACCCTCCAGTTGCATTTTACGATTGTCGCGACCCGCCTCTCCATCAAACGCGGAGCCTTCTTTTTGGTCGCGTCTTTCTGCCCATGCCTCATTCAGGTCAGCCCATGTATAAGTAGAACCATTTTGTTGTGCAATGACCGTGTCGCCCGGAATAGAACTTTCTTGTATGAATACCATGCCGTCTTTGTTGACTAGCTTGTATACAAGGTTGGGATTCTTCTTTCGTAATGCGTCTAAACGCTTTTGTGCAGGTCCTTTTATTTTACCAAGGCTTTTGCGTTTAGGTTTCCATCCTTCGCCTTTTGAATTTTTACCGATCACACGCTCTACGTTAACCTTAAAACCTTTGTCTGCCATTTCTTGGTTCATACGCAAAAAGCCAGCCATTAGCAATTGCGGATAGGTCATTGTACTTGCGTTGGCTTTATCTTTTTCATTAGCACGTTTGCCAGTGTGGGCCATTTCGGCGGGGGCTAAAGAAAACGCTTTGCCATCTGGGTCTACTGCCGGAATAGTGCGATCTACGCCTTTTGCTTTTACGCCTTTGCGTGCTTTTTTTATACCTTCGTTAATAATTTCACTGACGTCGAAACTGCTTTCCACGACCTCTTCGATGTACGCAAGGCCATCTAGTTGCACGATGCGATACTGCATGCCAGGGTTTTCTTCCTGCAATTTCGCCATTCTTTTTTTGATGCTAGTACTATTTAATACATATCCGTCGCCTTCGGCAACCGCATTACCTTTTTTGTTTTTCCCTATAAGACGCTCTTGGTAACCTTGAGGCTTCTCTCGCAATTCGCCTTGCGAAGTCCGCTGCTCGGTGGCACCCGCTTCAGGCAGATTACTTTCTTCTTCTATTACATCGCTGAAGATTTCGCGCTCGACTTCTGTCTTATCATCCCCTTCTAATTCCTGCTTACCAGCTAACTTCTTTTGGGCTTGGCGCATCAGCACCATAAACTTGTTAGGGCCCATCTCGTCAGCGCGGCGGTTTAATTCTTGTATCGCAGCTGCGGCTTCTGGATTTGTTTCGGGATCAACAGCGGTAGGATTGCCATCCTCGTCTGTTGGCATTATTGCTAACAGATCGACAAGTGAAGTCTGGGCTATGTTTTCAGGACTCAGTTGAGCCCTCCGCTTTGCCTGTTCCAAAACTGATAAATTTTTGCCGTCCATTGAGGCCATGCCAGCTGATCGTGTTCCACCATCTTGTGAACCATCAATCCTGGGCGCTGATACCCCGTCTGTTAGTAACTTTGGTTCTTCTTTAGTTACTTCTTTTTCCGTAGGATTATTTTGAGCACGCCGTTCAGCTAAAATACGTGCGGTTTCATTAGCGGTACTATTAATTTGCCCAGCCATGTTGCCGATAAGTTTGCCCGATGCGCCTAAAGACTTGCCGGCAACCAAGCCTGCAAATGCCGCTTCGGACATTCGCATTGTGGCACTTTTAATATCGTAGTTGGGGTCTTGGATGAAACGCTGAGCGATCATCAAACCTTCTTGACCTGCTTCTGCTCCTAGTTCTTTTAAACCCTGAACGCCGCCAGCTTTGACCACACCGCCTGTTAAATTGCGTAGATACTTGCCTTTCTTTATGTGGCTACCACCAACTAACTTTTTTACTGATTTATAGAACGCTAGTTCTGGTAGAACATCCAATACGGCAAAAGGCACACCCATAGCAAAAGCTAACTGTGCAGCATCCTTTTTCTCTATATCGGATTCCATAGATTCACCAAAGGAACTCGATGAGCCTTGTATATAACCTGAACCAAGAGCGCCTATCTTCCCGCCTTTTTTAGCGCCTGTTACGCCGAACTTTTTTGTCGCTTGTGCTGCTGCTGTTCTCTTTATTGCATCCTGGGCAATCTTGTTGCTGTCAGGTGTTCCTAAACCTGCAGCGTAATCCTTTATCGCTTTTGTTACAGCGCGTTTTGCTTGGTTTTTGGCAACAAGACCACCGACAGCTCCGGGCACCGCACCAGCACCGCCTGTCGTTAAACCGCCTGTTACAAATCCAGCCGCTGCCCATGCAAGTGAGTCCAGTGCTGAAGGGATTGCTTGGTTTGCAGTGTAATTAACAAGTTCTCCAAAATCGCTCAGTAAATCTATTGGGTTCTTGTTTTCATCTTTGCCTTTATATGAATTAGCGACGTCACCAACAAAATCTTCAAAGTTGACAAGATGTTGGCTTATTCGCGAAGCTTGGCTGTCTCTGACTGCGGCTCTTTCCATGAGCTCGGCACCCTCTTCGTTATCACCAACGAGATAGTTACCTGCGGCTCGAAACGTGAGATAAGAGGACTGTAGTCCTTTAAGCCCGGCTGCTCTTCCCGCCGCGCCAGCTGATAAACCAGTAGGCGTTATGGTCGTACCATTTTGCTGGTCTACTTTTAACGAGGCTATCCTGCCTTTCAGATCCTCTATACCTTTACGTTCTTTTTTCCTTGATTCCTCTAAATTACCCCGCAACTGTTGACTAAGAGTTTGTAGTTCCTCTGTAGACATACTCTTAGGATCAAAGTTAGTGGCCATTCTTACTTAACTCCTAGAGCAGCTTGCCGTGCTGCCAACTCAGCCTCCATCGCGGCTATTCTCATTGGTATTAGGTTTTGCTCCACTTCAGCAGGCGTTTTAAGAATTTTTGAAAGAGCTAATTGCACAGCGTCGTTGCCTACATCTGTAAGCTTGTAATCTCTGTCACCATGGGCTTCACCAAACTGATCGTACATGGTGATTGTCCCATCGGCTGATAAAGCAAAGCGTGTTGTAACTTTTTGCATTGGGTTTAATGAGGAAAACTTATTATAGTCAAATGGACCAAAGCTGGCTTGGTCTTCATCCGAACCTTCGAACCAGTCAATAAAGCTGTTGAACGCGTTTACACCTAATTCTTTGTAAAGCACTTGGTTCAGATTTTGAGACAACAAGTTCTGTTCAACCATTGGCATGGTCGTCACATTGTAATTGTTTGACAATGCTTCAACTGACTCGTAAATGTCCAGCCCGTTATCGCCCTCATCATTGTGCTGTTGCACAACAGCCATTATCTCTGCTTGGCTTCGTCCATCATTTTGATCCGCGCCCGGTTTATGCTCCCACAAAACGTTGCCGGTTTTTGAATCTAGAGCTTGGACTGTGCCGTCGGCTGTTGTGTTATATTTTGGTTTATCTGCATCGCCTGCAATTTTCATTTGCTCTTGGATGAGTTTAGTCTGGTTGTCCTGAGTATTTCTTGCAATAGCAGCATTCTCCTGCATCTGCCGATCAATGAGAGTTACACCGTCCGCCGATAACATTCCTGTGTCGGCAACTCTAGCGATAGCATCATCGTCGATCATACCCAAAGATTTGGCGACGTGTAGTTGATAAAGCAAAGCGGGGGTCATTTTCTGCGGCCTCAAAAGTGATGCCTGTACTTGCTCAATTGGTGGCGGGTTTGCAAGTACTTCTTTTTCTACTGCGGCGATAAGAACAGGGTCTTTAGTTTGGCGTGCTTCTAGCTTGCCTTTTTTGACAATGTTAGCAGCCGCTTTAGCTTTTATTTTCGCGTTCTTCATAGGTGCCATACCATCGGCGTATTCTTTTGTGTCCAACAAATTATTGTGTGCTAGCTGTGCAGCGTCAAACGTGTCATTACCCGCCGCTTTTCGATCAGCTAGTCTTTGACCTAATTTAGTTAAAGTTGTTAACTGAGTTTGCAGAGATTTTGGGACTTTGCCACTTTGGCCGTCAACCCTTGCTTGGACATCTTCTAGTCGTTTAGCATTCTCTTCGATTCTAGTATCAATCTGAGCAAGAGGTTCCCGCATAAGATCCATACGCTTCTCGGAAGCCGTTACGGCACTGTCCCAATTGTCGGCGTACTTTGTGTCTTGATCATCGGGTGCGGCTGCAGGATTAGTAGCGGTAGGTTGAACGGCTTTTGCTTGCTGATCGGCCTGCACTTGTTGGCTTAGATCTGCTGCTTGCTGAACACTGTTGTTGTTCAGCACTAAACCTTCACCCTCTTCTTGGCCATTTATCTTGTTCATAGCTATTGAGATGGCTTTTAAATCGTTGGACAAGGGTCGTTTTGCTGCTTGATGCATAGCTATCGAAACCTGGGATTTTAAAATGTCGAAGCCTTTTAGATCCATGGCCGTTAGGTCATCCCCTTCTACAGCGGTCCGATTTTTCGACATGTACATAACTTTGTCAGGGTCATTAGGGTCTTGAATTTGTATAGCACGACGCCCGTCGCCAAGATCAACGGCACCTACAAATCTGTATTGAGTGCCATCAGCGCCCGTTAAAAGCTTCTTTGCCAATTCAGGCTGGTTTATGACGGCACCAAACATCTCAGCCACTTCAGGGCCGTCTGTCAATTTTTTTTCGGTACCATCTGGGTTCATCATGTTCTGAAAAAACATACCTGACTCGCTTGCTAGCACGGTGTTTTGATTTTCCAGTTCTTGGGCAAACGCAGTTGCGGCGTTACCACGGGTAGAGGTTCTTGTAAATTCTAAGTCCGCATCACGTTTTGGTTTAGCTAATTTAAAACGCTCTGCCTCAAGATCTACAGCAGCTTGATTTGCACTTTCTGATACTTTATTTGACCTTCGAGTCTCGCCTAAAACAGACTGTCTGTAGGCTTGATCCTTTACCGTGTTCGCTTTGTTTTCAGCAAACTGCGCAAGCTGAAGACCCAAACTGGCTTCAAACTGTTTGTTTTGCATTTGCGCAGCTTGTCTACTTTGCACTGCGCCTAAGATTGGATTCGTGTATGCCATTGTCTTTTCCTAACCTATTCCAAAGCCGATAATTTGACCCATCATTTGCATGTTGGATGCGTGAGCTGCTGCGCGATCTCGCTGATACTGGGCCTCTCTTGAAGCCTCCATACCTGCGGCTGAACTTAGTCCACCCATTGCCACGCCCAACTGTTCGTTACCGATACCCATAAGATTAGATTTCAGACCTAAGTTTCGGTCTCTCTGGGCTAATACTGAGTTGTTCACTGCACCAGTAAAGTTCGACGCATTACCTAAAGAATTCATACGATTTTGCGATGCCTGTTGAGCACCTGTTAGACTTGCACCGTAACGGCTCAACGTGCGTTGTTGCATTCCATCAGAAACCTGCTGCCCAAGAACCTGGGAAGATTTTGCATTGTCGATCATCGCCCTGCTGTCAGTGTCGGCCAACAATGCTTCTTCTGTACTACCAAATTTGTCTAGGTAATTCTTGAGCTCGTCTCGTGAAATGTTTGCAAGCGTCTCTTGAGCCATTGACCCTGCATCGGTTGATACTGTTCGATTTTGCTCTTCACCTATTCTGTTAGGCTTATAGTCTATAGGCACACCTTCTTTAAAACCTTGAGATGGGGGTCCTGTGTTAGGCCCTTGGCTGACGCTATTAAACATATCGCCGAGTTTATCTAATACACCCATTACCTTACTCCTCTGTGACCGAGTCCCACTGTGCTTGGGTTATTTAACTTGTCTATTTGCGCTTGTAGACGATCTAATTCCGGTGTTTTTACAGGGTTAAATTTTGTATATAGACCCGCGCCGAGATCGCCAGCAAACGCCATGTTTGTATCTTGCATGCTGCTGGCTGCCTGTGACTTAGCGACAATTTCTTGGTTCTGAGCACGGGCTGCTTGGGATAAACCTTGCATTGCTGTGCTACGACCACCTTGCCCAATTTTAAGTGCGCCCAGTTGTGCTTGGTCTCGAACAGTTGTTGCTTTTTGATCTGCTGAAGCCAATGCGCCACCAAGAGCATTGCTTTGTATAACACCCTGCTGGGCTTGTGTACCTATAGAACGACCGCTGCCAAACCCGCCACTGCTACCGGAAGCACCCAAGCTGGCACCCTGACTTGAAGAAAATGCCTGTGCCGTATCAGCGTTTGCTCTACCGCCAAGGACTGCAGAAACATCGCGCCCAGACTCCTTAACAAAACCTTCTTGCAGGGGTCTGTACAACTCTTTATGACGATTAGAAATTGTGTTGGCGTTATCGACCAATGCTTTTTCATGCGGCCCCGCTTTTGCTTTTGTTGCTGAACTACCCATTTCTATTCACCTGAAAGTGGTATGTTACGAATGCTGGTTCAAAACCTAGCTCCTTAACACGCTTGCCCCAACCTAATCGGGCTGAATTAAATTCAATACGTTCGACGCCCAACTTGTTTGCCAGATCGTGTCCTGCTGCGATGGCTTCTGCAAAAACATCTAATCCTGGAGTAAGCCATAAGTGGTCAATAACTAAGGTAGGCATCTCTTCGTACCCAGAATCGTATTGGCTAAGTATTACAAAACCTAGACGATCCATACCTTCTTCAATCCAATACAGATGGACCTTGCCTTGCATGAGGTGATGGTAGATGTCAGCAGCAACAAACTTTGCTTGAACCTTGCGGATAATCTCCGTCATGCCATTCTCAAAGTATAAATAGTCGGTCCTGATCTCGTCCTTTGTAGCCGGCACTAACTCGACCATCTACAGACCTCCGTACCTAATGCGCTTGCGGGTTGGGCCATTACGCCCATCTGCTTTATTAGAGGCGTCTTGGATATGTGCCTGAAACTCAGCTTCATGTTTCATTGCGCGTTGTGGATTTGCCCAAGGCATATCTTGCGCGTTAAAAAGGTTGGCTAGTGCGCCTGCCATGATTCCATCAACGTAGTTTTCTACAAACTCAGTATCAATACTGGTTGCAGTTAGCGAAGGTTTAAGGGATGCGTACAGGGTAATGTTATCGTTGGAAGTTTCTGGTACTGGAACCAAGTAAATTTTCTTGTTGCTTGGGCGAATATAACTCTTTGGGGTGCCCATTTCGGTGCGCCATGAAGGGTTTTCGTGGTTAGCACCTTGTTCTGTTTCAGGGGTTATTTCTTTTTTGCCTAGCGTTGCAGAGTGTATGTCTACCAAGTTTGTGTTTTTTGGTAGATCAATCTCATACTCAAAAAAACCCGTGATTGTAACAATAGGTTCTAAAGTGACTCGGTATGCATCACTGCGCCTGCAAAAACTTAACGTTGCGTCTTTTATTGCTTTTTCCACAACAAAATCAGGACACCCTGTAATGTGGTAAGGAAGTAAGCTAACCATGTCTTTGTAATTCATAGGTTACACCTGTGCTACTGTGCGCATGTTCGGGCTAGCCACAGAATCCAATTGAATTTTTATGCCAAGAGAGGCAGCTAACGTTTGATAATGCTGAGCACTACGCTGACCACCAATCTGATCTGTTTCCTTCGCATAGGCGCGATATAGGATGTAATCCAATAAGTTGTTTGCGTGTATGTCTGGAATAGTTATGTTGCCGCCAGATGAAACTTGCGTAGGCTCTACTGCGTACACGGCTTCAATGTACCCGTTGCCATTATTAGGGGGGTAAACATAAAATGTTCGGGGGTCTAACTCGTCAAATGTGTAGTGATCAACGACCGCTGTTGCTGTTTCGCTATGCCATAATGGCTTGCGCGTATCTAATACATCGCGATCAATAACCCTAACGACCTTTCCACCAACGCCTGCGCTTGATAGATTTCGGACAAGTCTTAATACTTGCAAGCCGCCTGCAGGGATAGACTGTTTAGTACCAGCGACCATCGTTACAGATTGGTTAATCGCACTGACTGACGGTTTAAGAAGGCACACTTCTCTTTGACCATCGTTTAACCAGGAGAGCAGTTCAGTTGTTGGCCAACGGACTGCTGATTCATCTTGTAAAATCGTCTGAGCTTTACCGATGATGTCGTTCGATGAAATGGCCATTACGCCTCGCTAATTTCAGCCCATGCAATATCGCGCTGTAATTGAGTGATGTCATAACCTAGAATCTTTTCTAAGCTACGAACTTTAGGTTCGCCGTTCTTTGAGAAGGACTTAGTGTCGCCTTCCTCTATTAACTGCTCAATAGCAGAGACAATCTCCATAGTGCGGTCTTCGTCTGAGACCTCATCTATTACGACTTCTTTAACTGCAGCTGTCTTAGCTGTCTTTTTACTACCTACAGGATATGCTCCTGCAGCAATACATTCGTCCACTAAAGGTGGTGGGACTTCTTGCGCAACACCAGCTTCAAACCAAGCCGATTGGCCTGTCGTACTGCTTACGTGCATTGCCTTATCAGAAATCAACATATATAAAACTCCAAAAAGCCCCCAGCGTCCTGCCGGGGGAAGAGGCCCTAATTATTTAAAGCGCAGTGTCTAGCGTGATTACGCCAAAGTCTTGGACGTCGCCAGTTACCATGCTTGTGTACTTTGGCTTACGGAAGCCTAAGATCTTACCGATTGAGATACCGTGCTGGTTTCCGTAGTCGTAAGTATCTTCAACCCAATCAGCGTCGCCAATGTCAGCCATTGCCAATGCTTGTGCGCCACAGAACAAAACACGTTGTCCGTTTACTGCACCGCCGGCACCAAACTTACCATCAGATGCTTCACCAGAAGTGTCATATACATGACGGAACTCATGAACCATTACGCCGTCTACCATTACGGAAGAAGAACCTGAGAACAAAGAGTTAACTGGTCCACGGTTGCCTGCGTTACGAACGTTAGCTAGGAAATCAGCGTCTAACTTGAGCTGAGCCATGCCTTGTGGGGTAACGAACATATGGAAACCTTCGTCACCACCTTTGCCACGTACACCACGCATGTAGTGATCTTTGGCGTAAGCTTTTAGGTTTACAATATTCTTGTAGCCTAAGATGCCAGAAGCAAGAAGGTTACCAGTACCAACAGTACCGTCAGCTTTTGCAACTAAGGTACGTGCACTGGTAGGAGCAGAAACGTCGGCAGAAAACTCAAGGTTGCTCAAGTTTTGGCCAGTTGCAGCTACAGTACGAGCGCCACCGTTGTTCTTCTTGGTGTATGCCAAACCAGACAAAGTTAAGAATGCAATCTGGTCCATACGGTCAGCCATCCAGTAAGCCAATGAATCTTTAGAGGCTTCGCGGAAGTTTACGATAGACTTTTGGTCGGCTAAACGGCCAGCCAAACGGTTTGCATTACGCATCTGGTCGATACGAACTGTGATGTCTGAACTAGAAAGTGCTTCTTCGTTGCCTTCTAGAGTGTAGTCACCTACAACACCGTCTCCAGACAAGTCAGCTAGCAAAGTTAAAACAGCGCGTGCGCCCTTTTCACTTTTAGTTAAGTCAGTAATGCGCTGAACCATGGCGTTAGAGCCAGAACCAGCGAATTGGTTAATGAAGGATGCGTTACGGGCAGCGTGCCAGAAGTCGCGAGACCATACGGTCTTTTGCTCTGAAGTTAGAGCGGCAAAGTTAGTTAATGCCATGAGAAAATCACCTATAAAAAATTAAATAAAATATAAGCATTGCTTATAAACGGTCGCCATTAATCAGGCAGGGGCGACAACCACTGCATGCTGTTGGACGTGTCGTGCCCGAACGAAATAGCGACCTTTTTTAGAGGGACGAACTCATGGCCTTTTTAAGCTGGCGAATGCTGCCGTGTGTCGTACGGCCTTCGATTCAAGAGGCTTTAACAGTTGTCGTACTGTAAGACGAGCCTGTGTACCTATATTAGCACAGCTTATAAATTAAAGGAAATTGATGATCTATTAAAAGACATCATTCGCCCGCAATAATCTATTAAAAGACATCATCTACTATAATGGGGGTGTGCTCTCCCACAAAAGCCCCCTCAATATTAAATGCCATGAACTCTCTAGCTTCATGCATACCCATACCCCGATCAACGAGGTTTTGTAGTATTTTCATGGTGGAATACACAACTACTGGGACTGCCTCCCTTTCAGACATCCCAATAATTGCATCGTCGAGACCATCCATGAAAAGAAGTCCAGGGAACTCCAATTCGAACGCTGCTTCTATTTCCTCGCGCATTAGCCGAAGTCCCCACGTAACCGTTTCATTTGGGCATCGGATAGTTTGTCAAAGTCAGCGTCCGTCATGGTGCTAATGTCGACGACATCGTTACCGCGCGTTGCTGCACTTTCGCCAGCCAATTTTGCAGGTTGTTTATTAGCAGCTTCTAGCTTTTGCTTCACATCCGTTGTGCGCTTTTTAGCTGTCGGCTTAGACTCAACCGCTTTTGGCTGTAACAACTCAGGCATGCTCGAAGCTAATGTCATACGAACTGCTTTACGCAGTGCGTCAGCTTGTGCCATACCTCTTTCTGCGTACATCCCCATGAGCTCGTTAGCATCTGCGATCATGTCCGCGTCAGCTTGGTCACTGTTGGAATCTAGCACCGGATATGAAGCCATCATGTCTGAAACGGCGACATCAAGATCTAACTGCTGCTTGGTTACATTCGTTGTATTGTGAATGTCCTTGCGCAGTTCTTTGGCCATTGAATCCCGTTCTGCACTGCGGATTTCTTTGCGCACTTTTTGTGCTTTATCCGTCTCACCATCGAGAACTGCATCCATGTATTCGGCTTCTTTACCATCAAAATCGAACTCTGGCTCTGGAGCTTCTTCAGGTTTTGAACGTTCCTCAAGCTTAGCAAGGCGGTCTTCAAGCTGCCGTCTACGAGCGATCTCTTCGTCCATGCGCGACTTGGGCACCATGTGCGACTTCTCATCCGATTTAGCGGCTACTTCTTCGACTTCTTCTTCGACTTCCTCGCCTTCTAGTCCAGCTTCGTCACCCTCTAGCTCAGATTCAACTTCTTCTTCGCCCTCGGCTGCTTCGGCTTCCTCTTCGGGCGCTTCCTCTTCGGCTTCTGCTTCATCAGCGACCTCAACTAAATGCGCAATAGCGGCATCTGTCGGATCAACTTCTTCTTCAGGAATATCGCCGCGATCTAAACTACTAGCGTCAAATTCTTCGCGACCATCTCCCCCTGCGAACTCGTCAAAGTTATTATCTTCAATACTGTCATCGTGCTCTAAATTGGCACTTATTTTTGATTTAGGCATTAGGGCCTCCGTTGGTTTAAATAAAACTACTTGGGTAATACATTTCCATCAGGGTTAGCGGGCTTTTGCCCTTGGGCACCAAGCCGCATTATTTCTGCTGCAATCTTGGTGGTTGATTGGGTTTCAGAAGCCTGCTCTTTTTGAGTTGCAGACAACTCAGCCAGTTGCATACGCACATCCAATTCTTGACGCTTCAGAGCCATGCGTGCTTCTAGTTCAGCCATCTCCTTCTCAGGCTGCGTATCTATATCGTTTGCTTTTGCTGCAGCAAGTTGCGCTTGGGCTTGCAAATGAGCCGCTTCTGATTGAAGCTTTTGCATCTCTAACTTCACCTGTTCCATCTGGATCTGCTGTTGCATCTGCGCCGCTTCTTGCTGCTCTGGCGATTGTTCAACACCTGTGATCATTCGGATACGTTTAGCAAGCTCAGCCTTACGCTGAAGATGTGAATACTCAATAATGGCGTCGTCAGGAATGGCAATGCCTACTTGGCGTAACTGCAATGCTTCTGCAAACTGCGACTCATCAAACGTGTCGCGTGCTGGCATAGAAGACACAACAACGTCGTATTCACCTAACGTCATGTCATTAACAACTTCGCCTTCGGGGGTCATTTGGTTTAGTACCAACTCTTCCCGAGGTTTCATTGGGTCATCGTCGTTAGTAATCTGAATCACGCGCTCTTCGGTATAGAACGATTGGATAAGGCACATGATGTTTTTAGCAACAAACACTCGCGACCGAGCGAGGTTATCTAAAGGAACCTGGATCTGAATCTGACCACGATTCTGCTTCGCCTGAATGGCAACACCTGACACCTCTGCACTGTCCTGACCAAGCATCGCGTCAGATACACCTGAAATCTCTTTGATGTTGTTGGCTGCTTTTTGACCAATGCGATCAAGACCCGTTGGGATCTGGTTTGGCTGGATCTTTGCTGGAGCAGCTGACCCACGGTTGTATTCCAATACTAGACCTGTCTGAGCGCCACGTTCTTGGAGATCATCTGATGTCATACCATTTAAGGAGCCCGTCTCAACAACCCAACCGCTGTTAGCAGTCGTGTTCACAATATGCAGTTCTTGTGAAGAGATCTTATTCAATTGCTCTTGAGGCGAGAGAAGGTTACGAACCATACCAAACGGTTTACCACGCCTGAAATACGGGAAGTAAGGCACGATCGTAAAGTCTTTGTACGGTGACCAATCATCGTGCAACACGACTTGGTCCGCAGTAATGGTCCAACGTACTTTCTTAACTAGCTTCTTGAGCATGCCAAGGCCGTACTCTTTAGCAAACATCTCAGTGCGCTCTTCGTCCCAGGATTCTGGAACTATGCGCATGTCCTTTGTTTTAGGGTCAACAAAGTGTGGAGTTAGTGTTAGTTTTCTATGCTGCCTTTCAACAACCCGAATGGCACGAACACTGTGCTTGTCATCAATGTTTCCGCCATTAAGAATGGCTTCCTCAACATCACCATATGTCGTATCGCGCATCTCCACCAAGTCCATTGAATCACGGCCTAAGTGCTCGCCGTTTTCAGCAATGATACGCAAGCGATCTGCTTTCTCTTGGCCATACTGTTGCTCAATGTCATCGACGCTTAGCCACTTGGTCTTTATGACTTCGTTCCATGTGGTGGGGTCGTAATCTTTAGCATCTGGATCAGGCAGAATATCTAACGGGTCTTCTGCTGTGATCTGTACCTCACCCTCAATGTGGTCGTCGAAATTCATACGGATGTCGAAGTAACCACGATCTTGGATGATGCCGTCAGCGAACACCTGACTCTCTAAATAGTCGTATTGGTTGTTGTCACTGATCTGCATGTAGAGTTTGGTGAGCACCGCAGCGACTTCATCTGAGGAGTTACGTCGAGGCTTAAACAATACGTCCGCACGTTTAGAGGACTGCTCCCCCAGTATGGTGTTGACGGTGCTCAAAATGGTATTGATGGTCAGGTGTGGGCGACCCTCGGAATCTAACTCGTCAATGTCTGTTTGTTCCCACTGCTCACCACGATAATAACGATCGCACTTGATCGCCATTTCTATATAGTCAGTGTGGCCCGCGTCTCTAGCCCGCGTATACCGGGCCCAGTTATTATCTACGATCTTAGTCTCTTCTAGAGGGTCGATCTTTTTTGACTTCTTGTACGCCATAGCTATGCACTCATCGCTGTTTTACTGCGGTTAGGGGCCATGAGACCGGGGAGCTTATCTCTCCAGGACTCTTCGATTATTCTTTGGTCTACAACGGTGGACATCTCGGACATCATTAATCCGATCCAAGCTAAACCGTCAACTTGGTCATCATGCACACCGTTAGGGAATCGCAACATCTCTGCCATTAATCCTGCATTCCATAGTTGGAACTTGGGGAAAAACACCATACCTTGTTGCATACGGCCCTGAATCGCACGGGCTCGAGCTTCTTTATCTCTGCGCCCCGTTTTCAGTTCCATCAAATACATTTCGTACAGACCACGCTCGGCGATCCGCTTCTTTAAAAAAGGTCCAAGGGCCATCTCAATGTGCCCCCGCTCGATGCCAACGATCGACGGTTGATATTCCTCATACACATCGAGGATTTTCTCGACTAACTCGTAACCGTCCCACTTACCTCGCTCAACGTGCATGACATACATCTTGTCTTCTTGGTCTACACCAACAACAACGCCCACCGAGAAATCGTTACGATCTGCTTTACCGATCGCAAGGTCCCATGCGCAATAGATTTTGAGCTTCTTATGTTCTAGAGCGTTGGTTTTGTAGTATTGGAACATTCCGATTTTGAAGTATTCACCTTCATCGGCCACGGGGTTTTGCTGATACAAAGCGGACCAATCACGGGGTCCTACAGCCTTCTGTATGCGCATCAATGCTTCAGAGCCATAACGGGCTGGATGCAACGGTTCGTGCTTCTTACGGTACTTCTCGTCTTCCTCAGCGATGGCTGGGTACTTGATCACTTCCCAGCTATCACCGCCGTCTTTCTCTTGCTCCAATAACCAGCCTGCAAGGTCGTCATCGTGCCAACGAGTTAGGATAACGAGGATGCCACCGCCCGGCGCGAGACGCGTATAGGCCGTTGAGGTATACCAGTCCTTTGCTGTTTGGCGAGCGGTCTCAGATTCTGCTTGCTCACGGTTTTTTACAGGATCGTCGATGACTAATATATGAGCGCCTTTACCGGTGATCGGTCCGCCCACGCCTGCTGCGACATAACCACCACCTTTGGTCGTTAGCCACTGCTCAGCGCCCTGCGATTCGGGATCTAATCGGGTTTCAAACAAGGACTGATACTGCTGATCACGCAAAAAGCCACGCACTTTGCGCGAGAATCCCATGGCCAACGAGCCAGAGTAGGAACACGCTATAAATTCGTGGTCTGGATAACGCCCAAGGTGCCATGCGGGGAAGGTTTTAGAGGCCAATTCACTCTTACCGTGGCGCGGTGGCATAAATAGCATTAATCGGGGGGATTTTTTAGCGTCAACATCTGCTGAAAATTTTTCTAGGCGCAGACAAATGTCTTTATGCACCCATCCTGGTATGTAGTTGTCGTTGAACCGCTGTACAAAGGGCAATAGGTGTCTCCGAGCCAGCTCACGCTTCGCTAGTTCTGCCTGTGCAGCCATCTTAGGGTCGAAAATACCATTCTCGTCCGTAAAATCTGGCTGTTTTCCTAAGTCTTGTTTTTCCAACGTGTCTCGTTCCGATTGTCTCAAACGTTTGTTGTGCAAAAGCTTGCCTTTGTGGGCGAGTTGGGCTTTTTGCTCTTCTTCTTTCTCTTTCAAATACTGCTTATGGCGCTTTGGGTCAGCGATAATTGCTTCAAAGGCACGGCGCTCACCGAAATTCTTACACTTTGAGCAAACGGTCGGCGCGCTATGGGCATCGAACAACGTGTGTGGTCTATCCTCGTTGCAAAAAGAGCACTTCTTAGTGTCCCTCTTCTCCATTGCTAGCCTCCACTTCTTCAAATACACCGTCGATCGTTGAATCAGGGTTAAAGTGTGTGTCACCTAGCCCTGCTAGCTTGAGTAAATCTGCATCTGTTGCGGCTTCTATGTGCCGCTCGGAATTTATATTCACACTAATCGTCTGTATCTTTTGTGGCTCGTAGAGGCCATGCATTTTTGCAATCTCTCTAAGTGCTGCGACTTCTTCTGTTGAGCTACCACTCTTTCTGTGGGCCTCAAAAAATAATTTAGTAATACTCTCCCGAGTGACCGCAATGCGATCGAACTCTTTCTCTCGGAAGTAGGTCAACGTGCGTTGTATCACTGCGTTGTTCACCAACTTGGATGAATTAGCCTGTGAATACCCTGCTTGTTTACCTGCCTCAGTGGTTGAATACCCTAGCAAGTAGTACCTAACAAACTGCTCTTGCTGTTTGGTCAACTTCGGCAGCACTTTATACCCTTCTTCAAAGGCATCTTCTGCAATTTCCATACTCTAACGGCCTATAAGCATCACTTCGGTCTAACGCCGAATTTATGTTGAAACAACTGCCAAGCGAAATACTCTACGTCTTCGTCTCGAGCAACATTTCTGCAGTAGTTGTACATCGTACAAACCACTCGCGTATTCTCGGGCGTGTAGCCCTTGTCGTTATCAATGCGATCAAGGCTCGGAGAAAATGGGTGCCTTGTGAATCGCTTGTCTTTGTCATAAACAAAACTTATACCGGTCATTGCGCAGCTGTGGTCTTGTGTTTCAAATCTGTCAAGCAACCACTCGACAGTTAAGGTGAACTCCAACGATTTTTTAATCGCTCTTTTTCGAGCACTACTGAACATCTGTTTAGGTCTGCCGGTGGCGCTGTAATAGCGTCGCTGCTGACTTAGGTTCTTCTGTATTCTGCGCTCTATAGGTTCCACACAACGACCATATAATATTAGCAGTGCTTATAATAACATATAAAAAAAATTAATTTACCTTTTTAGGTGGTCTATGGCCGCTGGGCGGGGGTTGGGTACTTTACCCACAGCGCCCCCCTTCCCCCGATTCCGATATTGGAACCTTGTTTTCAATTTCCATCGTCCGGGACCCCTACAGCTTTTCGCCCCTCGCTTCGCTCGTCGCGTTCGTTTTGTCTCTTTGTCAATTTTGACTTCGTCAACTATTCCAAAGGATCTTAACCATGAAATCATTCGCTATTAACTTTACGTTCAAGAGCATTGTGTGTATTGCCTTAACACTACTCATCATGTTCGTTGCGCTGTTCTACTTACAAGGCTTCGGCTTGTTGATCATCATCACTCTTCTAGTGTTGGATCGTGTAGTGAGCTACATTAACCGAGCGCACGTATGGTTCTCAGTACGTGCATGGAGGAAGATGCTATGAGCCGCCGCACAATGCTCTTCGCCTTTGGCTTGATCACTGTCCTTACGGGCATCTTGGCTCTGCTTGATGGTCGCATGGCAGCGATCTACGGCAGCTTTTGCGTTGGCTTTGCCATCGTAATAATAGACCTTGCGGAGCGTCCAGCTCCCACTGTTCACGAACGCGTTCGTGCACGGCGCAAGGCGCGCCGTGCAGCTGCTCGTCGCAATTAGGGCTTAGGCCCTTTTTTTATGCCCCGGTAGAATACGCACAACGCGCTTTGCGCGTCGCACGTTGAACAATGCTCGTTGTCCGTTGTTACATGCCGATGATCGCCGCGCGCGGGCCGCTGGCCCAAAGTGTCGTTTTTAGGACATTTAAGTACAAAAACAAGGACAATATAAGCTTCCTCTAAAAGCGTTAAAATACTCTACAGGCCACGCCCTGTCTACATAGTTGCTACTTATAGCAATTCTCGGTTACAAGAGGTACCCCAGTTAGCGTATTACACATATATACTTTCAGTAAAAACACTCTCAATTGTCAACTTAAAAAAAGGGTATATTCATAACCACGATTTCTCTCTAGCCCTTTGATAGCAACGCTTTCCGAATGGTCATGAATGAGATTCCCCTTTTTCATTCATGACCATTACCTTATAAATCAACTACTTACAGATTCTCATTCATGACCCAAATGGCTTAATTCATGACCCAAATGCCCATTCATGACCCAAAACACGCCCCGTGAAACAATTTCGTGAAACACATTGGTTACTTTTTAACCAGTTTTTACGTTTGGGTCACCAATTTCCAAAACACTCGTGACCTCGTGACCCAAATGTCGCATTTAGAACATTCGCTGAGTACTCCTACGTCGTACACAGCGTTCGTCGCGCATTGTGTCATTTCAATAACTAACGAGGAATACCCCATGACAACAATTTACTTATGGCCTAATGGCGACTTCTGCTCAGAAGAAGACCTGCAGGAATACTTAGTCGACAAATCAGACGACTACCAAAAAATCACTGTTTCGGAAGGTTCTGCCGAATATGCCCTTTATGGAGATGTACTATGAGTCAATTAAATCAAACCCGTCCAAACCGCGAAGACATGACTTGGGGAGCAGAAGGCGACCTCGGTGGCTACATGCTAACTGCAGAAGAGCTTGAACGAGCGACTGCTATTGTAGAAAAACAGAGTGGCTACGACCTCTACACTGCAGATCAATTGTCTCAGCAAGAAATCGAGTCAGCGATGGCCGAGTATCACATGTATAAAGACATGTCAGCAATGGCCGAACAACTAGACACACTTCAAGCAGAGAACAATCGGCTTGAAGCAACGATCAGCGGGCTGCAGCAAATTGCCAACCTAGACGAAGAACGTATCGTTGCCCTAGAGCAAACAGTCATTCGACTAGGCGGTAGACTTCACCCCTAACCACAAGGGCCTACGGGCCCTTTTTTTATATCCCGGTCAAAGCAAAAATCGCTGAGTACTCCTACGTCGTACACAGCGTTCGTTGTGTGTTGTGTCTTTAAACTAAAGGAGTTAAGACATGGCGTACGAGATCGTACCAACGCACGGCGGACAAGATCCGTTAGACCTACTGCTAGAGCAAGAAGCCGAAGCAGCACACCGTTACGACATTCTGTTGGAAGCGGATAACAGTACTCAAACCCGCGAAGAGTTCATTCGCAAAAATGCGCAAAGCGCACAAGGATATTACCATGACTAAAGTTAAAACTGCAGTTCAAAAAGAAGTATTCGAGCCAGTACGTAACGAAAACAACGTGATTAGCACCGTCGAAGTCACGCAACATCTAAATACGTTTGTGCAAGAGCAGATAAACTACTTATCTCAGCGCGCAGTCAATCATATTGGCCAAATTGCTAATTACGCAAACGTAGCAGCGTTCCAGACAACGGCGACTTTTCAGCAAATGTTCGGTGACGAACGAGGCCTTGCGCACGATTCAAATCAACGTGAATTGAAATACGCGGCACAGACTATTGCTGGCAATCCAGACATGCTAGTGCAACTCAGGCCTACGGGCAACGTGTATGGCACACAGGACGCTGAAGGTGTCAAAGACACTGTCTTTAGCGACGCAGATCGTAATAAGATACAGTTAAGCGAGTTCGGCTACAAAGTTGTGACTGAGAACGCTGAAAAATATGCGAAAGTCATGAGCGACATCACGATGCTTAACCAGCAGTTTGGCCTCGAGCCTACCACGTCTCGCGACGAACGCTATGCAGAGTACAAGGTATTCGAGCTTACCAACAAGCGCCGCAAGCTAGAAATGCAAGCGCGAACTGAAAGCAAGTTTGCTGAAAACAAGCAGCATAGCGAATGCGTCTTGCAGTTAGTTCAAGTAGCTAACGCCACCGCTCATCTAGTCTAGCTCAAGGGGCATACGGAAATCCCGTATGCCCTTTTTTACTGTCCCGGTTACAGCGGGCAGCGAGCATCCGATTAACTAAGGAGTACAGGACATGACAACGCCGAACTAGGAAAGCTAGTTCACCAGGGGAGTTTCGGCTCCCTTTTTTCGTGCTCCGGTACAAGCCAACCCCACCGAGCAACGCTCAATGTGCAGCGATCAATGTAACCTGTACATATCAATAAACCTCTTAATGTAACCTGTACAGTTTAATGTACAACAAAAATAACTCTTGCTTAATTCTATAAGCACGGCTAATATTAACTAACTACTATTTATAAGCAGGACAATATGAAAACCAAAAACTACGTCCACACTCGAACAAGCTGGTCCTACCCCGCCTTACGTGTATGGGCCAAGTCTAAGAAAATTGCTGATCACCAGATTGATCGAATGATCATCAGGGCTCGAAAAGAGCGATTGCCTATGTGGGCAGTCGAACAAAGGGAAAATGGCTCTTGGGCCAACCTAACGTTTGATACACCACAGAACATTGAAACCTATTTCAAGGTATACCAACCCACCATGCTAGCACTAGCACGGACTAGTCAGGAGTAACTTATGTCTGTAGAAGGTTCTCACACTATTGTAGTCGGCAATTGGCTTGTTGACGTCAACGTCACCCACTACCACCCCGGCAACCCACCGGATATGCGCTACGATTCAACAGATCCAGGCACAGAACCTGAGCTCGACTACGATGTGCTTAGCGCAGCGGCAGTGGGCCGTGATAAAGGAGGTGACTTGAATTACCTCAATGAAGAATCCGTTACTCAAGCTATATGGGAGATGGTTGCATGAGCAGCGTCATGCCCAAAGGACATTTCCTGCCTGTCGATTGCCACTGGCTCGATGCGCAGGGACGCTACGACGAAGACGCTGCAGTCGCACGCGTCAATTTAACCAATAAAAACTTGTATAAAGAACCTGCATACAAAACAAATGTTGCACGCGCAAAAATAGAAGCTGCCCTCGCGCAGCGCGCGTTGGACAAAGAACTAGCTGAGTATTTATAAGCACAGCTTAACAATAAAGCTTCGGCGATGACGAGGATGACAAGGATGACTGAGTTGAAACAAAAACTTCGCGCTATTAGAAACAACCCCAAGTTGTTCGATGGCACACCCAGCGAGCAAGCTGCTCTAAAAGATCAGATACGCTCACTCAAACATTGTGCAGGAATTACTATCCATCGGTTCGATGAAAAGCGATGGGTAGCACCCTATCCGCGTTAGGTTGCTCCTAACTAGTACGGTTTACAGCTCCGTATGATTGAAGTGGTGTCGCAGCCACAACAAAAGAGGTCGATGCAAGTATGCCGTCATCGTGTATGGCGTTAGTGAGAAGCGGCCGAGCGAAAGCATTGATAGCCGTTATCGCATACACACCCTTTTAACCAAATGGAGTTACCTCATGTCTACAACACCATGGCATAAAACAAGACCAGCAACCGATAGAATCTTTGAATTAGTAGAAGAAGGCGTACTTGATAAAGATGCAGTCATCATGGGCGCTCTCAATTATATGTCCGAAGCCGATGTAAACGATATGTTTCGTTCAGAGTTCTTTGAGTTACATGAAGCAATCTTTGGCGAAGACAACGACGAAGACGAATACGACGGACAGCCAGACGAAGCACAAGAATGGCACGACTTTGATCCCGACTGCTAACCTAAATGGAGTTACCCCATGAACCCATCTAAAGATGAAAATTTACTCATGTTCCGTGCATCACCAGATTTTGCAAAATCTAGCGATCGCTATGTGCACGCATGCGCAGATTGTGGCAGTAACAGAGTGTATATAGACATCACCCTTGATTGGAACTTCGAGCAT